>Ga0207678_10000020_pt1 | contig 132096 bp, 110 predicted proteins | sample KBSC63metaG_FD_184319 | JGI IMG/M metagenome (GOLD analysis project Ga0207678, IMG submission 184319) | Corn rhizosphere microbial communities from Kellogg Biological Station, Michigan, USA - KBS C6-3 metaG (SPAdes) (version 2) | ecosystem: Host-associated > Plants > Roots > Rhizosphere >... | reverse complement strand
TGTTGGCCGCGCCCTGCCCGACCAGCTCGCGGTCGAGGTTGGCGCGCGGCCCGGTCTGCAGCTGGTCGACGGCGACCGCCGAGAGCAGGCTTTCCACCGACGCGATCACCGCGATGGTCAGCACCGCGACGGCGAACGCGCCCCAGCCACCGTGGGGCAGCTGCGGGGTGAAGCGGATGTTCAGCAGGTCGGCGGGCAGTTCCACCCGCGGGAGGGTCATCCCGGCGAGCACGGACACCCCGGTGGCGATGGCGATCGCGGCCAGCGGGCCGGGAATCCGCTGCAGCGCCTGCGGAAGCCGCGGCCACACCAGCAGGATCGCGATGGCGAGCAACCCGATCGCGGTGGCGGCGTCGTGCCGGGCGACGATCTGGCCGGGCAGCTCGGCGATGTTCGCGAGCGCCGAGGACTGCGGCTTGCCGCCGAGGATGACGTGGGCCTGCCCGAGCACGATCGTCACGCCGATGCCGGCGAGCATGCCGTGCACGATCGCCGGCGAGATGGCCAGCGCGGCCCGTGCGACGCGCGAGGCACCCAGCAGGATCTGCACCGCACCGGCGGCGACGGTGATGGCGCAGGTGACCGGCCAGCCGAAGGTGGAAATGGTCTCGGCCATCACCACGGTCAGGCCGGCGGCGGGGCCGGACACCTGGAGCACGGAGCCCCCGAGGGCCCCGGCGACCACCCCGCCGACCACGGCGGCGATGAGCCCGGCGACCACCGGGGCACCCGAAGCGAGCGCGATCCCCAGCGAAAGGGGGACGGCGACGAGGAAAACGACCAACGAGGCTGGCAGGTCGTGACGGAGCACGGCGAGTCGTCTCATGATCACCATGCAAGCGCAAGTGCGGGCGATTTGTCTTGCTCCGCGCGGTCGCGCGCGGGGAAATCCGCATTTTTCGGACGGATGCCGTCATCACGTGGAAGGTCTTCCGCCTGACCGCGGTTTGCTGATGGCACTGGAACTACTGCGCAAGAAATCGGCTCATTGCCGTGATCACGTGTTCCGGCTGGCGAGGCTCGCTACGCTGAACGAGTTGCCGGGCGTGAAAATTCCACTCGCCGAAAAGGTTGATTCTCCGATGCCGAACTTCGAGCCTGCTGTCGTGTTCGTGAAACGCCATTCCAAGTTCATCTGGGGGTTCACGATCGCCTGGGTCATCGGTCACTGGAGCGATCTGGCCTTCCTCTGGCGCGAGGTGTCCGGCTGGTGGCTGGTCGTCGCGGCTTTCGTCGTCTGCGAAGTCATGTTCAACGTGGGGCTCGTCCTCATGGCCGCCGCTGCCGGAAGGCGGGTCTTCGCCGGGGCCGGGTTCCGGCCGAAGCTGTGGGTGAAGGCCCTCGCCGGCCTTCGCGGCGAATTCGGATCGACCCTGGGCCAGGTCGGGAACAGCAAGTGGTTCAAGCGAGGGCTGTACCTCAACTGGTTCGGTGCGGCCATGGGAACGGGTGTCCTTCCGCTCGTTCTCATTCCGGTCCTCCTGCCGGCGACCAGCTGGCCGCTCATGGTCACGCCGGCGGTCGACCTGTTCCTGACCTTCGCCTCGCGGATGACGATGCGGACAAGCCGGCCGGCGTGATCGCCCGGAAATCGATTCCTTCTCACCTTGGGAGTTCTTGCTGTGGAAGCACTGTCCGTCCGTCCGGCGCGAATGTCCGATTTCGAGGCGTACCTCGACATCCAGCACGTGGCGTGGGGGAACATGGCGGCGTCGGAAGAGCAGGTCCGCATGCGGTTCGACGTCCACCTGGAGGGCATCCTCGTCGCCGAACGCGGCCACGAGGTCGTCGGCACGATCACGCTCGTCCGGCTCGCCTCCTACGATGCCGACCGTCCCCTGTCCTGGAACGAGGCGAGCGGGCACGGGTGGTGCACCTCGCACGTGCCGGACGGTCCGGTGGTCTTTGTCGTCGATCTCTCCTCGAAGGGTGGCGTGAAAGCCGGGCCGTGCTTGATCGCGGCAGCGGTGGACTTCGTCTCCTCGGCCGGGGCGGCCGCCCTGACGTGGGGCGGCCGGATGCCCGGGTTCGCCGGATACCGCAGCGATCACCCCGAAATTTCCGTGGACGAGTACCTCCGGCTGAAAAGGCCGGACGGCCGCTACCTCGACTGGCAGGTGCGGATGTATTCGGAGGTGTTTCCCGGTGTCGAAGTGGTCCGGGCGGTCCCGGACTACTTCGACGATCCCGAATCGGAGAACTGCGGTGTGATGTTGCGTATTCCGAACGCGGGCTTTCGCGCTCGTTCGGTGCCCGTGAGCGCGTCGCGGACTCAGCTGTAGCGGGTCACGTCGGCGAAGAAACCGGGGATCGGCGTCAACGCCCCTTCGGCGGCGAGCCGGTCGTGGACGTGCTTGCCGACGGCCAGGTCGAGGATACCCAGCCCGAACGGCGAGAACACGAGCGGCCGGTCGGCGGGCGGCGCCACCGCACCCGTCATGACGTCGAACAGCGTGCCGTGCACGAAATCGCGGTGCCCGGTCCGCTGCTCGGCCAGGTGCACGGAGGTGCCGGCCTTCAGGCAGTGTTCGACGTCGTCGACGATGTTGGTCGAGGCGAGCACGATCTCCGGTGCCAGGTCGCGCAGGGAAATGTGCAGCACCACGGGGTGGTGCGCGAACCACGACAGGTCCGTCACGTGCGGCGTGCCCGCCACGGTGGCGAACACGACCAGGTCCGAAGACTTGATCAGCGCTTCGGCGCTGTCGTGGCGGACGACCTTCGCTCCCGTGCCGGTCCGGGCGAGGTAGCCCGAGAAGCCCTCGACGGACGACGCTGACAGGTCGTGCACCCCGATTTCGGCGAATTCCCAGCCGTTCGCGGCCAGGTAGGTGTGGATGTAGCGCGCGATCAGCCCGGTGCCGGAAAACCCGATTCGCGGCGGCCGCCCGCGGTCGCGGGTCAGCCACCCGGCGGCCAGCGCGGCCGACGCCGCCGTCCGGGACGCGCTGACGATCGAGGCCTCCATGACCGCGAACGGGTAGCCGGTGAGCCGGTCGTTGAGCACCAGCACCGCGGAGGCGCGCGGGATGCCGGCCTCGACGTTCTCCGGGAAGCTGCCGATCCACTTGAGACCGTCCACACCGTCCACCCCGGACCGGCCGCCGAGCGACGCGGGCAGCGCGATGATGCGGGCGCTCGGCCGGTCCGGGAACCGAAGGAAGTACGACGGCGGGTTCACCGTGTCGCCGGCACCGTGCGTGCGGTAGGCCTGCTCGACGACGGCGGTGACGGCCTGCTCGTCGCCGGTCAGCACCCGCTGCACCTCGGTGCCGGTGATGACGGAGAACGACGGGATCGAGCGCGTTCCGGACAAGGTCGGTCCTTTCGGGGCGGGGATCAGGCGGCCGAACCGCGCAGCTCGGCCAGTCGGTGCATGGCCGAGGCGGTGGCCAGCAGGCGGAGCCCGCGGACCGTGCACGGCGAGTGCCCGGTGAGCTGGCCGATGCGCTGGAGCCGGTAGTCGACCGTGCTGCGGTGGACGATCAGCCGCTCGGCGGCCCTGCCGCGGTTGCCGTCCTCGGCCAGCAGGACCTGCAGCGTCTCCCACAGCACCGGCTGGGCCAGCAGCGGCTGGATCACCTTCAGCAGCGCGTTGGACACGACAGGCTCGTGCGCGGCGGCGAACTCGAGCAGCACGTCGTCGAGGACGTGGACCGCGGGAGCGAACTCCAGCGAGGTCGCCTCGGCGAGGATGTCGTCGGCCACCGACCGGCAGGCGGACAGGCTGCGGGCGCCGGGCCAGACCAGGGCGGCCCGCGCGGAGCTGCCGAGCACGTCGAGGACCTTCTCGGTGCGCCGGACGGCGTCCTCCTTGTCCCGCGCGGGCAGCAGGACGTGCCCGCCGCCGTCGACGAGCAGGGTCGGGGTCTCCTCGCCGGCGTGGGTGCGGAACGCCTCGTCCACCACGGCCGGGTCCAGGTCGGCGGTGGCCAGCGCGACGACGGCGTAGGTTTCCTCGGGCGCCGGGACGGCCGCGCCGCTCAGCAGCAGCTCGGCCCGTTTGCGCCGGGTCGGCTCCTCGTGCTCCGGCGCGGTCGCCCCGGCTTCGGAGAAGCCCCGGGTCAGCTCGACCAGGATCCGGTTGCCGAGCTCGCTGATCCGCTGGGCCGCGAGGCAGCGGGTGCCGGAGTCCCGCAGGTCCGGCCGGTTCAGCGCCTTGTCCACGAGGTCGGCGGTGAGCTTCTGCACCGCGTCCAGCAGCCGCTCGAGGCCGCGCCCCGACTCGGCCCACGCGTGGCCGACGCGCCGCGCCGAGAGCACGTCGAGCACGAAGCCGTCCGACAGCACGTCGGAAAACAGCGGGAGCACGTGCCGCACCACGGTCTTGCGCGGTGTCTGCACGTCGGTCCCCACGGCCAGGGGAGAAATCGTCTTGCTGGTGCCGGTAGGACTCATGCGGCCTCACCCTTGTCCTCTCAACCAGTGACACAAACCGGTCCGATCCGGTGACATCTTCACCGGATCAGGTGGGTTCGTAGCTCAGAGTTTCCTCAGATTCGGGTTTTCCCTCGTTAGCAATCCGACCGGAAGCAGGCCGAACCCCTGCGCGGCACGTAACCGTCGCCAGGAAGTCATTCGGCCGTGGCTGTAGCCGGATCGGTAACGGTCGGCACAGTAGGCCCGGCGCGGAAACGGATTCCGCATTGTGCGGATGCCGCCGCCGGAACCGCCGTGCCAAACTCGGGGCCGGGCGCGGAATGCTGCGATGGGACGGGTGCCGTGATCTCCCTGGGAACCATGAACTTCGGGACGACGCTCGATCGTGCGGACGCGTTCCGGATCCTGGACGTCTTCACCGATCGGGGCGGGCAGGTCGTCGACACGGCGAACTGCTACGCGAGCTGGATCGGCACGGGCGACGAAAGCGAGCTGGCGATCGGGGCCTGGCACCGCTCGCGGGGGCGCAGGGACCGGATCCGCCTGGCCACCAAGGTCGGCGGCCGTCCGGTGCCCGGTGGCACCCTGATGGACTGGGAGGGGCTGGCGCCCCCGGCGGTCCGGGCCGCGGTCGAAGACAGCCTTCGCCGGCTGGACACCGACCACGTCGACGTCTGCTTCGCCCACCTCATGGACCCCGCCGTCCCGCTGGAGGACACCCTCGGCGCGTTCGAGGAGCTCGTCGCCGAGGGCAAGGTCCGCGAGATCGGCCTGAGCAACCAGGACCTCGCCGGGCTGCGGCGCGCGGGCACCAGGGTGACCTGGCTCCAGCAGCGGCACAGCTACCTGCAGCCGATGCCGGGCGCGTCCTTCGCCGTCCAGCAGGTGCTGACCCCGGAGATGGCCGCCTACGTGCGCGAAACACCCGGATTGACGGTGCAGGGCTATTCGCCGCTGCTCTCCGGCGCCTACACCCGGCCCGACCGCGAGCTCTGGCCGCACTACCACCACCCGGGCACCGAGGTGCGGCTCGCCGCCCTGCGCAAGGTGGCCGGCGACCTCGGGGTGTCGGAAAACCACGTCGTGCTGGCCTGGATGCTCGCGTCCACGCCGCCGGTCCAGCCGGTGATCGGGGTGAGCTCCGAAGCCCAGCTCGCCGACTGCTTCGCCGCGACCGAACTGGTCCTGAGCGACGATCACCTGCGCTGTCTCGAAGCCGCTTGAGCGGAGGCTGGGCACGATGACGCGGGACGTGGTGCTGGGGGTCGCCGTCGGCGCGGCGGCGGTCACGGTCGCCGTCACGGGGGCGGACCTGAGCCTCCGCGAAATCGTCGAGTGGCCGCTGCCGCGGACCACCCCGCACGCGGTCGACCCGGTGCAGGACCCGTGGCTGGTGCTGGACACGCTGTGCTCGGCGGTCCGCGAGGCGGCCGGGATCTGCGCCGTCTTCGGCAACCCGGTGCGGGGTCTGACGTTCACGTCCGGCATGCCGACCCTGCTGGCCCTCGACGCCGGGGGCCATCCGCTCACCCCGGTGCTCAACGCCACCGACGCCCGTTCGGTCGAGACCACCCGCCGCATCGTCGCCGAACAGGGCGCCGCCCTGCACCGCATGACCGGGGTACCGCTGACCCCGGCCTCGCCGGTGGCCAAGCTGGCCTGGCTGGCCGGGCACGACCCCGGCCTCTTCGGGCGCGCGGCCCGCTGGACCGGGCTGAAGGGTTTCCTGCTGGCCCAGCTCACCGGGGAGCTGGTGACCGACGTCTCGACGTCGTCGGCCGCCGGGTGGGTGGAATCGGCCACTTTGGACTGGGCGCAGCCCGCCCTCGACCTGGCCGGCGTGCACCCCGGCCAGCTGCCGGACCTGGTCGACCCGACGTCGGCGCTGCGGCTGACGGCGGCGGCGGGCGAGCTGCTCGGCCTGCCGTCCGGTACCCCGGTGATCGTCGGCGCGTCCGGGGCGGCCACCGCCCAGATCGGCGTCGGGGCGATGTCCCGCGGGTGCGCGGCGTTGTCGATGGGGGCGGCGGCGGACCTGTGCGTGCTCGAGGACCGGCCGGTCGCGCCGCGGTCGGACCTGGTGTCGTGCCACGCGTTCGCCGACGGGCTGTGGATCTCGCGCGGGACGTTCAGCAACGGGGACGCGGTCGCCCGCTGGGCGGCGGAGTCGTTCGGCGGCGTTGACATCGATGTCCTGCTGGCCGAGGCGGCGCTGGTGCCGATCGGCGCGGAGGGCCTGATCGGCATCCCCCAGCCGGCGGCCGACGCGAGCGCGTGGGGCAACCCGGACTTCCACGCGGCACTGGTCGGCCTGCGCGTCGAACACGGCCGGGCGGCGATGACCCGGGCCATGGCCGAAGGGGTGGCGCGGGAGCTGGCGACGGTCCGCCACGCGCTGGCGACCGAGCCGATCACCCTGGTCCGCGCGAGCGGCCCGGCTCTGCGTTCCCCGCTGTGGGGCTCGCTGCTGGCGGCCGCGCTGGACGTGCCCTTGGAGGTGGTGGGTACGGGCGAGGCTCCGGCGCTGGGCGCGGCGCTGATGGCGTGGCGGGGCCTTGGCGTGCTCGGTTGCCTGGGCGACCGGCCGGACGTTCGGTTGCCGGGGCGGCGGGTGTTGCCGGATCCGCTGGCGACGGCGCACTTCGCGGCGACCCGTCGGTTGGGGGAGCAGCTCACGGAGCTGTTGACGCAGCTTCGAAGCGCTTGAGCCACCCGCCCGTCGCGGACGAGCCATCCGCCGGACCGTTCAGCCGGCCGTCGCCGAGCCGGTGTCGAGGGGCTCGGGGGTCTCGGGCGGCACCACCAACACCGGCAGGCGGACCCGGATCCAGCAGCCGCGGTCCGTGGGCATCACCTGGATCGTTCCGCCGTGGCGCTCGATCAGCTCGGCCACGATGCTCAGTCCCAGCCCGCTGCCCGCCGTGCGGTCCGGGTCCGCCTGGAAGAACCGCTCGAAGACCCGGTCGCGCAGCTCGGGGGCGATGCCCGGGCCGTCGTCGAGGATGTCGAGGAGGTGGTCCGTGCCCGTCGTGGACAGCCACACCTCCGCCTTGGTGCCCGCCGGTGTGTGGGCGCGGATGTTGGCGAGCAGGTTGGTCACCGTCTGGCGCAGGCGGAACGCGTCGCCGGTCACCAGGTACGAGTGGTGCGGGTCGATGTCGTGGCGCAGCTGCCATTCCGGGGCCGCCGCCTGCGCGTCGTGCACCGCGTCGATGCAGAGCGGCCCGAGGTCGACCGGTTCGGTTTCGCAGGGGCGCCCGCGGTCGAGTTCGGCGAGCAGCAGCAGCTCGTCGATGAGCGCCGCCATCCGTTTCGTCTCGCCGCCCACCCGGCGCATCGCGGCCTGGAACTCGTCCCGCTCGTCGAGCGCGCCGAGCTGAGCCAGCTGCGCGTAGCCGGAGATCGCCGACAGCGGCGTGCGCAGCTCGTGGCCCGCCGACGCGACGAATCGGCGCAACCGGTCTTCGGCCCGCTGCTGCCGGGTGAACGAATCCTGCAGCCGGGACACCATGGTGTTGAACGACTGGGTGAGGCTGTAGGCCTCGTACGTGGAGTCGGCGACCGCGACGCGCTGGGACAGGTCGCCGTCGGCGATGCAGCGGGCGGTGCCGACCACGGACTCCAGTGGCCGTAGCCACCGCTTGCACAGCTGGAGCAGGACGAGCGCGAGCACGGTCAGCACGAACACCACGATCACGGACACCGCGACCACGATCCGGTGGGCGATCTGGTCGTAATCCTCTGTGGACACCGCGCCCACCACGTACTCGCCGTTGGGCAGCGTGGTGGCCGAGCCGAGGAAGGAGGACCCCGGCAGCCGGACGACCGACTGGTTCGCCGAGATGGTCCGCAGCAGGTCGAGCGGCGGGGTCGGCACCTTCGCCGGTTTCACGCCCCAGTAGTTCTTCAGCTCGCCGGACGGCGTGACGACCAGCGCCACCCACTCGCCGCGGGCGACCAGGGGCGGAGGCCTCCGGTCCGGGCCGGGGTGGGCCGACAGTTCGTCGGCCAGCAGCCGCAGGTAATTCGTGGTCTGGGTGGTCAGCCGCGAGTACATGAACGAATTGACGCCGATGATGGTGACCGCCAGCGCCGCGACCAGGCCGATCGAAACCGCGGTCAGGACGGCCACCACGAGCTTGGTGCGCAGTGACCTGGGTGGCTGCTCGGAAGTCGTCACGGCAGGCCTTTCCGTCCCGGGACCGAACGTGTCCAGTGTAGACGTTCACCCGATGAGGTGAGACTCTTCCGCGTGCCGCGGACGCTCTTCCGTGCATCGCCGAAAACGGCCGCTCCTCGTTCCGCGAAACCCGGTCTCCCGTTGTTCGGAGTTCTGCGGGAATAGGCATTCCGGTGGATGCCGTGCATCACGGCCCGGCGGTACTTTCTCGCTGTCGGGCCGGCGACGCGCCTGGCTGCTTCCCCGGAACAAACCCCCTTATCGGCAGATCAAAGGTGAATCGAATGAACCAGATCGAGTCCTTTGTCAACTCCGGCGGTTCCCCCGAGCCGCTGGAGCTGACGTCCCCGGGCGGGCCGGTGGTCCTCTGCACGCCTGCCTTTGCCGGCGCCTTCGTCGGCCTCACTGCCAACTACGCCTTCGACAAGGCGGTCGACTGGTACGTCGCGCGTCACGGTGGCGGGCACTTCGACGCCGCCGCGTGCGAAGGCTTCGGCTGGGCGGGCCAGGTTTCGAGCGACGAACTGCTCGAGGTGCTCGTCGCACGGTTCTGACCGATTCCCGTTCCGGGAAGCGGCCTCGCCAGGTATCAATTGTCAACAAATATGGAGAGTGAAATGAACTCGGTCGAAAACTTCGTCAACGCCGGCGCCGCCCTGCAGCCGCTGGACATGGTCACCGAGGCCGCTCCGGTGTCCTGCTTCTGGGCCGCCTTCAACGGTGCCGGTGCCGCTTTCATCGCCAACTGGGCCGTCCAGAAGGGCGTCGAGTACTACAAGGCCCACCAGGGGGCCGGCGGTCACTTCGACGGCAGCGAGGTCCCGGAGTCCGCGGGCGACGTGTCGCGCCTGTCGGGCGACCAGCTGGTCGCGCTGCGCACACTCTGAGCGTCCCGCGAGTCACGAGATGGGCCCGGTTCCGCGCCGGGCCCATCCTCGTCGGCGGGGTCAGGCCGTGATCAGGTAGCCGAAGTTGCGCACCGTGCGGATCAGGTCGGACCCCAGCTTCCGCCGCAGGTAGTAGACGTAGGTTTCGACGACCCCGAAGTCGCCGTGGAAGTCGTGGCCCCACACCGCGGACAGGATCTCCGCCTTGGACACCGGCTTGCCCGGGTGGGTCATGAGGTGGCAGAGCAGCTCGAACTCCGTGGCCGAGAGCTGCACCGGCGTGCCGTCCTTCCACACCTCGCGGGACTCGCGGTCCAGCTCGAGCCGGCCCAGGTGCAGCCGGGCGGCGGGCACGGCGGGCTGCGCGCCCCGGCGCAGGAGGACCTCCACCCGGGCGACGAGCTCCTTGATGTCGAACGGCTTGGCGACGTAGTCGTCGCCGCCCAGGGTCAGCCCGTGCACCTTGTCGTCGGTGGACTGGCGGGCGCTGAGGAACAGGACCGGCGCCGTGACGTCCGCGGCGCGCAGCCGCCGGTAGACCTCGAACCCGTCGAAGTCGGGCAGCATCACGTCCAGCAGCACGACGTCCGGCGCGGCGGCGGCCGCCGCACGGAGCGCCTCCCGGCCGGTGCCCGCGGTGACGACGTCGTAGCCGAGGAACTGGAACGTCGTGAACAGGATCGCGGCGATGCTCACCTCGTCGTCGGCCACCAGCAAACGGCCACGCTGCGGTTCGGGGGTCACCGGTTCACCAGACCAGCCCGGCACGGGACCAACTCCTTCGGCAATGTTCGCGGTGGCCGTTCCGAACTTCGGGAAATCCGGAAAGCGCATTCTTCGATAACATGAACGCGATTCACGAACGCTGGGGGCAAAACTGCGTACCCCTCACTCGGACGGGTGAGCCCGGCGTGGTCTGGCCGCCTGCGCCGCGACGGCGTGGGCCGTCAGCGCCGCGCTGAGGACGTTGATCCCGCGGACGCTGCCGGGGTGCAGGCCGGTCAGCTGCTCGATGCGCTGGATGCGGTAGTCGAGCGTGCTGCGGTGGATGATCAGCCGCTCCGCGGCCTGGCTGCGGTTGCCGTCGGTCGAGACCAGGACCTTGAGCGTCTCGAGCAGGGCGGCGTGCTGCAGCAGCGGCTCGATGATCCGGACGAGGTTGTCGCTGACCGTCGGCTCGCGGGCCACGGCGAACTCGACGAGCATGTCCTCGAGCAGGTAGACGCCCGGCTCGTGGTCGGCGGCCAGTGCGAGCGACAGCACCTTGCCCGCTTCCTGCCGACCCCACGCGATTTCCCCGCGCGGACGCCATGAAGCGGACATCCACACGCGGCCGGGCAGCGTGGCGTGCGCCTGCCGGGTCAGCTGCGCGGCGCGGGCCTCGTCCTCGGCCGGCAGCAGGGCGAAGCCGCCTGCCGGGCCGAGTGCGGTCAGGGTGCCGTCGCCGGCCACCTGCTCGAACGTGCCGATCATCGCGGCCGTGTCGAGCGGCTCGGCGCAGTGGACCGCCGCCACCGCGTAGGCCGGCGCGAGGTCGTAGTAGTCGTCACCCGCGTCGGCGCGAACGCCCCGGAGCAGGTCCTGGGCGCGCTGGGACCGGCCCTTGGCGAGGGTGCCGCGCTGCTTCCGGGTGGTGGTGTGGTGCGCGCCGGCGAGCAGCTCGGCGACGAGCCTGCTGCCCAGCGCCGACACCTCCCGCGGCGAGACGGCCGGGTGTCCGGTGCCGTTCATCACGACCTGCAGCACCCGGGAGGTCAGCTCGCTGACCACGCCCACGATCGGGGTGATGTCGTCGGTCGCCGCGGCGATCTCCGCGACGCTCGTCCGGATCCGGGTGGTCGTCTCCTCGGACCAGGGGTCGTCCCCGCGGGCGGCCGAGGCCATCAGGGGGATGACGGCCCGGAGCAGCGAGTGCAGTGCGGCGTCGAGCGGGTCCGGCACGTCGCGCAGGATCGGTGCGATGTCCGCCCAGAGACGTGCGGCGAGCTCGCTCGTGGCGACGAGGCCCGGCTCGGAGTGCAGCGTTGTGGTCATGCCATGACCCCCGGTTCTGACCTGTGAATTCGCGGATGGGTGTGCCGAATCTAGCGGGACGCGCCGTGCCCGGTAATCAGAGTCATCGGGAAAGGTTTCAGCGATTCGCGCAAGAACCGGCGTCGCGGGAAAGAAGGGTGCGCTTTCGGGCAGCAAGTGTGCCCGAATTCACCTGACGCGCCCCATGGCGTAATTGAATCATTTTCATCGGGGGCGGGTCCAGGGACCGGGTGACAGTTGTCCGCTCGTTGTCCGGTCCGCGCGTCCGCCCGGACGCAGGACGTTCCCCCAGGATTGGAACATATCGGGCATTGCGGGACGGCTTCCGCGTTGTGCGGACGGCTGTCCGGCGAATGCCGCACGGCCGGGCGGGCCGGTTGCGGCAAGCGGGTGTCCGTCATTTCACACCCTGGGTTTCGTCGAAGAATGTTCCGGTGTCCGCGCAATGAACGGCCGATGTCGGATCGATAACGTGGTGGGGATTTCGAGCAGCCTGCCCGTGAGAAAGGCATCAGCGATGACCATCACCTCGATCCGCGCCGAGGCGGCCTTCGCGTCCGGGGGAACGTCCTGGGCGAGGACGGCCTTCCCGGCGGAGGCCGGGCTCCCGGCCGAGCTGCGGGCGGAGGTCGCGGCGGCCATCGAGGAGCAGCCTCGGGAGGCTCGCGCCGTCGTCCGGCGGCTCCTCGGCGTCACGGTAGCCGCTCTCGCGTCCGGGGACCACCGGGCGTGGACGTCGGCGCGCGAAGCCGAGGAGACCGCCCGGGTCGGCACCGCGCTGGCCGCCTCGGGCGCACTGCTGGACCCGCTGCTGGTCCTCGTCGGCAGGCTCACCGCCTGGGGCGTCGAACGCGCGGCCGGGGCGCGGCCGGGCGCCTCGGGCGTGCTGAAGGACGTCGTGCGCGTCGGCCACGCGGTGACGCGCAGCCTGGCCGGCGGGTTCCACCGGCACGCCCGGTCACCGGCGGCCACGCCGCTCGACGGCGAACAGCTCGCGGCGGCGTTGCTGGCCGGGCGGCGGGCCCCGGGAGCGGCGGCCTCCTACCAGGTGCTCGCGGTGTGGTGCGGCCACGGCGCGCCCGGCCGCCTGCCCGCGCTGGGCGGCGTGTCCGTGACGCGGGGGAACGTGGGCTACCTGCTCGTGCCGGAAGCCGGTCCGGGCCGCGGCCCGGAGCTGGCGGCGAAACTGCGCGCCGCGGTCCCGGGGGCCTGGGTGGTGCCGCACTGGGCGCGCACGGCCGAGGTCCCCGCGGCCGCGGCGACCGCCGGTGACGTCGTCGCGCTGGCGGCGGGCTCGGGCGCACCCGCGGGGGTCCACCGGCTGGAGGACTTCGCGGTCGAGTACGCGGTGCTCCGGCACCCCTCGATCGAGGGGGAGCTGCGGCGGCTGATCGAGCCGGTGTTCGACGGCCCCTGGCTCGCCGAGACGCTGCGGGCGTTCGTCCGGGCCGACGGCAACCGCACCCGCGCCGCCGCGGAACTGATCGTGCACCGCAGCACCCTCGACTACCGGCTGAAGCGGATCGCGCAGCTGACCGGGTACGACCCGGTGAAGCCGGCCGGCCTGCAGGCGCTGGCGATCGCGATGACGGCGTCGCACGCGACGGCGGTCCGGGCGCAGTTCGCGGCCGTGGCGGGCACGCGGTGACCGGTCCGGCATGACCCGGCGCAGCTGGCGACCGTGGTCGCTGCGCCGCCGCCTGGTGCTCACCGGCGGGCTGGTGGCGCTCGTCACGGTGCTCGCGATGAACCTCCTGGCCGTCGGCGGGTTCGTGGTGTACCAGCAGATCCGCAACCGGCAGCTGATCGACGCGAACCGCATGTACCAGGTCGCCCGGGTCGCCTACGCCACCGAGCCGGACGCCTGCCTCGGCGGCTCGGACGGGGACGCGGTGGTGCTGGTGCTGCACCCCGACGGCGGGGTGGCCGAACGGATCGGGGTCCGCTCCGGCGAGTTCGCGGTACCCCGTCCCGCGGAGCTGCGGGTGGCCGCGGCCGACGGGGACTACCGGTTCTTCGGCTGGTTCTACGGCGTGGTCGACCGGGTGGACGGCGGCCGGTTCGTGATCACGGCCCGCGCGCTGGGCGGCCAGTTCGCCGTCGCGGCGCGGATGGCGGGCGCGATGGCGGTCCTGGACGCGGCGGTGTGCGCGCTGGCGATGGTGATCGCGGCTTCGCTGTTCCGGCGGACGCTGCGCCCGCTGGAGTCGTTCGCCGCGACCGCGGCCCGCGTCACGGCGGGCGAACCGGGCGGCCGGGTCGACCTGACCGGGGTGCCCGCCGAGGTGCGCCAGCTCGGAACCGCGATGAACCGGATGCTCGGCAGGCTCGAAGCCTCCTTCGCCCGGCTGTCCGAAACGGACGATCGGCTGCGGCGGTTCGTCTCCGACGCCGGTCACGAGCTGCGGACCCCGCTGACGGTGATCATCGGGTACGCCCAGCTGCTGCGCCTCGGCGTGCTCGCCGACCGCGATTCCCGCGACCAGGCCGTGCTGGAGGTCGAGCACGAAGCGCGGCGGCTGACCGTGCTGGCCGACCACCTGCTGCTGCTCGCGCGGATCGACGAAGGCCCGCCGGGGAGTCCCGGCCCGATCGACCTCGACGTGCTGTGCCGCGAGGTGGTCGAGGCGAGCCGGGCCGCCTACCCCGAACACCCGGTGGGCTACCGCTGCGAGGGCGGGCCGCCCGTGGTGTCCGGCGACGAGCCCTGGCTGCGGGAGGCGGTGTCCTGCCTGCTGGTCAACGTCGGCATGCACACACCGGCCGGGACGCGCGCGGAAGCCGTGCTGCGCACCGAAGGCGCGGAGGCCGTGCTGGACGTCACCGACGAGGGGCCGGGGATCGGCGAGGCGGACCGCCTGCGCGTCTTCGAACGGTTCTTCCGCTGCGACGAGGCCCGGCAGCGGCCGCGGGACCGGCGCAGCGCCGGCCTGGGGCTGAGCATCGTGCACTCGGTGGTGACCGCCTCCGGTGGGTCCGTCGAGGTCCGGCCGAGCGAACGCGGCACCTGGATCCGCGTCCGGCTGCCCGTGCTTCAGCGGAACGACGGAGGTCTTCCGCGCTCCGCACATTGAAATGAAAATCATTGTCATCTAGGGTGGTCGGGTGATCTCGGGAAGCGGGCACTCCGCGGGCGGACGCGCCGTCGCCGGTGCCGATCTGGACGGCCTGGCGGCGCTGGTGGACCGGCTCGACGCCGTGGCGCTGCTGGCGATCGTGTTCACCCTGGGCCGCCACGGCCTGACCGGAACCCACGACCTCGACGAGGTCTACGCGGCCACGAAGGTCGCGCCGCGGCACCGGCGGATCGTCCGGCGGTGGCTGCGGGTGCTGGTCGCCGAGCGGCTCGCGGTCGCCGAAGACGGCCGGTACCGGCTGGTGCGGACGGTCGGGGCCGCCGAGGTCGAGGCCGCGCGCGCCGAACTCGACGCCGCCGCGCGCGGGCTCGAGCACGGGGCCGGGCTCGCCCGCTTCTTCCAGCTCACCGTGTCCTACCTGCCCGAGCTGCTGCGCGACGAGATCTCCCTGCAGTCCCTGCTCTTCGCCGACGGCGACCTCGACGTCGCCGACGACGTCTACCAGCGCAACGTGGCCAGCCGGTACGCCAACGCGGCCGCCGCCGCGGTCGTCGCGGACCTGGCCCGCCCCGGCCTGCGCGTCCTGGAGATCGGCGCCGGCGTCGGGGGCACGAGCGCGGTGGTGCTGCCCGCGCTCGCCGGGCACCGGCCGGACTACCTGTTCACCGACGTTTCGCGGTTCTTCCTGTCCTCGGCCAAGGAACGCTTCGCCGCCTACGACTGGGTCCGCTACGGCCTCTTCGACGTCAACGGCGACTTCGCCGCCCAGGGCCACGCGCCGGAGTCGTTCGACGTGGTGCTCGCGGCGAACGTCCTCCACAACGCCCGGCACGCCGGGGAGGTCCTCGCCGGGCTGCGGAAGCTGATCGCCCCCGGCGGTGCGCTGGTCTTCGTCGACACCACGGTCGAGCACCACCAGCTCATGACCTCCATGCAGTTCCTGATGTCGCCCCCGGCGTCCGAGCCGGACGCGGACTTCGCCGACTTCCGCCGGGGCACCGACCGCATCTTCCCGAGCCGCGAGGAGTGGCTGGGCTCCTTGCGCGCCGCCGGTTTCACGGCGGACTGCCTCCCCCCGCCCGGGCACCCGCTCGGCCGGATCGGCCAGTACCTGTTCGTCGGACGCGTCTGACGATCTCCCTCCCGCCCCCGCTGCCCCCTCCGCTGCCAAGGAATGGTTGATGACTGAACCCCTCGCCGTCGTCGGTTTCGCCTGCCGGTACCCCGGTGCGCCCGACGCGGACGGTTTCTGGCGCCTGCTCGCCGAAGGCCGCGAAGCGCTGACCCGGTTCGGCGACGCGGAACTCGCGGCACGCGGCGTCCCGGAGTCGTTGCGCCGCAACCCGGCGTACGTCCCGGTCGGCGGGCTGGTCGACGACCAGGACCGGTTCGACCCGGCGCCGTTCGGCCTGTCCGGGCCCGAAGCGGAGCTGCTCGACCCGCAGCAGCGCGTCTTCCTCGAAACGGCCTGGCACGCGCTGGAACACGCCGGGCACGCCGGCGGGCGCGCGGCGGGCGTGGTCGGCACCTTCGCCGGTGCCGCGCTCTCGGCCTACCTGGCGACCAACCTCGCGCACCGGTTCGACCCGCTCGGCGGCGCCGACCCGGCGGGCAGCCTGCACCTGCACACCGGCAACGTCGCGGACTACCTGCCGCTGCGGACCGCGCACCGCTTCGGCTTCACCGGGCCGGCGATCGCGGTCGGCGCCACCTGCGCGACGTCGCTGGTCGCCGTGCACGTCGCCGCGCAGTCGCTGCTGGCGGGGGAGTGCGACACCGCGCTGGCGGGCGGCGTTTCGCTGCGGGTGCCGCAGGGGCGCGGCTACCTGTCGGTGCCGGACGGGCCGTTCTCGGCCGACGGTGTGACGCGGCCGTACTCCGCCGACGCGCGGGGGACGGTGTTCACCCAGGGTGCGGGTGTGGTGGTGCTGCGGCGGCTGGCGGACGCGCTGGAGGCGGGCGACCACGTCCACGCCGTGGTGCTCGGCTCCGCCGTGGCCAACGACGGGGCACGCCGCGCCGGGTTCACCGCACCGTCCGCCGACGGCCAGGCCCGCACGATCGCCGAAGCCCTCGCCGTGGCCGGCGTCGACCCGGCCGAGGTGTCCTATGTGGAGGGACACGGCACGGGCACCGTCCTCGGCGACCCGATCGAGGTCCAGGCGCTGCGGCGGGTGTTCGGCCCGGCGCGTGCGCCGTGGTGCGGGCTCGGTTCGGTGAAGGGCAACATCGGCCACGCCGATTCCGCGGCCGGCATCGCCGGGTTCATCAAGGCCGTCCTGGCCCTGTCGCACCGGACGATCCCCGCGTCGCTGCACGCCACACCGGTGAACCCCGAGCTGGGCCTGGACGGCTCGCCGTTCCGGATCGTCTCCGAGACCGAGCCGTGGACCACCGACGGCCCGCGCCGGGCCGGGGTCAGCTCGTTCGGCATCGGCGGGACGAACTGCCACGTCGTCCTGGAACAGGCCCCGGTGCCCGCCGTGTCCGCAAAGGACGAGCGAGCGCAGCTGATCGTCGTGTCGGCCGCGACCGCCGAGGCCTGCCGCGCGACGGCCCGGCGGCTGGCCGGGGCGTCCTTCGCGGACACCGCCGATGTCGCCCACACGCTGGCCTCGGGACGTAAGGAGTTCCCGGTCCGGGCCGCCGTGGCCGTCGCGCCGGGCGAAGACGCCGCGGCGGCACTGCGGGCCGCTCCGGTGGCTTCGGCCGCCTCCCGCGCGCCGCGGATCGTGTTCGGCTTCCCCGGCGGCGGCGCACAGTACGCGGGGATGGCCGCCGGCCTGTACCGCGACGAACCCGTGTTCGCCCAGGCTGTCGACGAGCTGGCCGCGTTCTTCCCCGCCGACGTCCGTGGCGTGCTGCTCGACCCGGCGCACGGGGCGGCCCGCGACCCCGGCACCGGCCTGCCCGCGCTGTTCACCGCGTCGGTCGCGACGGCACGGCTCCTGGAGAGCTGGGACGTGCGGCCGGACGCCGTGCTCGGCCACAGCGTCGGCGAGTACGCGGCGGCGGTCGTCGCGGGCGTTCTGTCCACTTCGGACGCCGCGGTGCTGGTCGCCGAACGCTCGCGGCTGATGGCCGGGCTCGACGGCGGCGGCATGCTGGCCGTCCCGCTGGGCGAGGCCGAGGTGCACCGCCTGCTCGCCCGGCACCCGGGGCTGGACCTCGCCGCGGTCAACGCCGAGGACGCCTGCGCGGTGTCCGGCGCGCGCGCCGACGTCGAACGGCTGCGGGACGAACTCGCCGCCGACGGCGTCCGCGCGCGGTGGGTCGGCGTCGACGTCGCCGCCCACTCTCGGCTCGTCGAACCGGCGATGCCCGCGTTGCGGGCCGTGGTGGCCCGGCTTTCGCCGCGTCCGGCCGAAATCCCGGTGGTCACCACGCTGCCCGGCAGCGACCCGGCCGACCCGGAACACTGGGTGCGGCACCTGCGCGGCACCGTCCGGTTCGCCGACGCCCTCGGCACCGCGCTGGGCGAGGACGCCGTCCTCGTGCAGGTCGGACCGGGCGGGATGCTCGCGTCCCTGGCCGCCCGCCGCGGGCCGTCGGTCACGACGTTCCCGCGCCGGGAAGAGGGCGGTGACGGCCGGGCCGCGGCGCTCGACGCCCTCGGCCGCCTGTGGACGCTTGGTGCCGACGTCTCGCTCGACGCTCTGCATCGGCCGGGGCGGCGTCGCGTTCCGTTGCCCGGATACGCGTTCCAGCGCGAGCGGTACTGGGTCGAGCCGGCGCCGCGGGTCACCGACGACGCGAGCCCGAGCGAACCCCTCCAGCTGCCGGTGTGGCGGCAGCTGCCGCCGCTGGCCGCCGCGACGCCGGCCGTGCGGGTCGTGGGGGAGGGGGCGTGGGCGGACGCGCTGCGCCTTGCGTCGGGCGAGGGCGATTCGGTGGCGGTGGTCGTGTGCCCGCCGGATGGCTCGGGTGACGAAATGCGGCGGCTGGCGGACGTCGTCCTCGCCTACCGGAGTCTCGGAGACCTGCCGGTGCTGCAGCTGACGGTGCACGGCGAGGCCGTCATCGGGACCGAGGACGTCGACCCGGTCGCGGCCGGGGTGCGCGGCCTGCCGCGGGTGCTCGGCCAGGAAGCCGGGGTCCGCTGGCGCACCCTCGACGTCACCGAAGAGCCCGACGCGCGGGCGGTGCTCGCCGAAGTCGCGGACCTCCTCGACGGGGAAAACTCCCAGGAGCTGGCGCTGCGCGGCGGGAAGCGGTGGCTGCGGCAGTGGGAGTCGTGGCGGCCCGGCCCGCTGGGCTCGCTGCCCGCCGAACCGGTCGTCGTCGTGACGGGCGGGCTCGGCAACGTCGGCCGGGCCCTCGCGCGGCGGCTGCTGTCCGACGGCCCCGCGCACGTCGTGCTGGCGTCGCGGAACCCGGTTCCGGTGCCCGGGGTGCGGGTCGAGGCGGTGGACGTCACCGATGCCGCGGCCTTGGCCGCGCTGCTCGGCCGGGTCGTCGAGGAACACGGCCGGATCGACCTGCTGGTGCACGCCCCGGTGGTCGTCGAGCTGGCCACCCTGTCCGAAGTGGACGAAGAAACCGCGCTGCGGTCCCTGGCACCCAAGGTGGCCGGGGTGGTCGCGTTGCGGGCGGCCGTCGAAGGACTGCCGGTGCGGACGGTGCTGCTGATGTCGTCGGCGGCCGGGACGATCGGCGGCTTCGGGCTGGGTGCGTACGTGGCGGCGAGCCGGTTCGCCGACGGCTTCGCCCACGCGATGCGCGGTGCGGCGGCCACCTGGCTCGCGGTCGACTGGGACCGCTGGCGGTTCGGGACGGCGGCCGAACGGGAATCGGCGGCCGAGCTGACGATGCGCCACGCCCTCGACGCACCCGACGCGATCGCGGCCCTGCTGCGCCTCGCGGCGGCGGACGCCCCGCCGTCGCAGGTCGCGGTGTCGCCGTCGGAACTCGACAGCCGCTCGCGGGCACTGGCGAGCCGGACGGTCCGGGCGTCGGCGGGCGGCCCGGAGGTGGAGAACGCCGCCGAGCGGCTCGTGGCGGCGCTGTGGAGCGAGACGCTCGGCCAGGACGTGACGAGCCGCGAGGACGACTTCTTCGCCTTGGGTGGGCATTCCCTGCTCGCGACGCGGGTGCTCGCGCGGTTGCGCGACGAGCACGGGATCACCCTGCGGCTGCGGGACCTGCTGGCCCGGCCGACGGTGGCGGGGCTGGCGGAGCTGGTGGCCCAGGCGGGAGAGACTCCCGTGAAGCCCGCCGAGGTGATCGTCCGTGCCTCGGGCGGGCCGTTCCCGCTCACCCGCGTCCAGCACGCCTACTGGGTCGGCCGCTCGTCCGGCTACGGCCTGGGCGAGGTCGCCTGCCACTTCTACCTCGAACACCAGGCCCCCGGCCTCGACGTCGACCGCTACGAACGCGCGTGGAACCGCGTGATCGCCCGGCACGAGATGCTCCGCTCGGTCATCACCCCCGACGGCGAGAACCTGGTCCTCCCGGAGATCCCCACCTACCGGATCCCGGTCCACGACGTCACCGAGCAGGGCCTCGAAGAACTCCGCGAACGCCTCTCCCGCCGGGTCGCCGCGCCCGATCGCTGGCCGCTGATCGAGGCCCACGTCGCCCGGCTGCCCGATGGCGAGCACCGCGTCCTGCTGTCGGTCGACGTCCTGGTCTGCGACTCCGCGAGCTACCTCGTCGTCGACCGCGAACTGCGCGCGCTCTACGACGACCCCGACGCCGGCTTGCCCGAGCTGACCACGACGTTCGCGGACTGCGTGGCCGCGCTGGAGCAGCGGAGGGGGAGCGACGAGCACCGCCGCGCGGCCGAGTACTGGCTCGCCCGCGATCTCCCGCCCGCCCCGCCGCTGCCGGTCCGCGACTCGGACGAGCGCCCCCGGTTCGGCCGCCGCCGCGCCGTCCTCGGGCAGGACCGGTGGGCGCGGATCCGGAAGCGGGCCGCGGCCGCGGGCGTCACGCCGACCGCCGTCCTGCTCGCCGCCTACTCCGACGTGCTCGCCCGGTGGTCCGGCAGCGACCACTTCTGCCTGACCCTCACCGTCTTCGACCGCCCGGCGATCCACGCCGGCGTCGACCGGATCGTCGGCGAATTCTCGAGCCTGCTGCTGTTCGAAGCCGACCGGCGCGGGCTCGACGGGTTCGCCGCGCGGGCCGCCGCCGCGCAGGCCCGGCTGTTCGACGACCTCGACCACAGCGCCTGCTCCGGGCTGGAGGTGCTGGCCGGGCAGGCCCGCCGCACCGGACGGCAGCGGAACGTCCCCGTCGTCTTCACCGGGATGCTCGGCCTCGATACCCTCGGCGGCGAGCCGCACGACACCGAATGGCTGGGCCCGGTGGTGCACGGCGTCAGCCAGACCCCGCAGGTGTGGCTCGACCACCAGGCCTACGAACGCCACGGCGAGCTGATCCTCCAGTGGGACGTCGCCGAGACCTCCCTGGACGCCGCCGAAGCCGATCGCGCGTTCGCCGCCTACGTCGCCTGGCTGGAGAAGCTGGCCGACGCCGACTGGGCGACCGCCGAGCCCGAGGCGGGGGACCCGGTGCGGGACGCGCTCGCCGCGATCTGGGGCGAGCTGCTCGACCTCGACCCGGCCGGCATCGCGCCGGACACGTCGTTCCTCGGCGCGGGCGGGGACTCGCTGCTCGCGGTGCGGATGGCGTCGTTCATCCGGCAACGCCTCAACGTCGTCCTGGCGCCGGCCGAGATCCGGGCCGAAGCGACGCTGGCCGAGCTGGCCGCCGTCGTCCGCACGCGTTCGGCAGGCGGTCCGGCGCCGCGCGCGCTGGCGACCCGCGTCACGCGGCGCCTCGACACTTCGGCGCCGTTCGGGCTGCTTCCGTTGCAGCAGGCCTACTTCGTGGGCCAGCAGGGCGGCTGGGAGCTGTCCTACGACTCCGCCCACGTCTGCACCGACGTCGCCCTGTCCGAAGTGGACGCCGACCGGGCGCCCGCCGCGCTCGCCGACGCGCTGCGCCGGGTGGTGGCCCACCAGCCGATGCTGCGCGCACGGATCCTGCCCGACGGCACCCAGCGCATCCTGCCGGACGCCGAGATCCGCCTCGACGTCGTCGACCTGCGGGACGGCGACGAAGGCGAGGTCCTCGCGATCCGCGACCGGATGGGCGCGCACGGGCCCGACCCGGTGACCGGACCCGGCCTTGAAATGCGGCTGGTCCTGCTGCCGGGCGGGCGGGGACGGCTGTTCACCTCGTTCAGCCTGCTGGTGGTGGACGGCTGGTCGGCCGTGCTGTTCGAGCGGGAGCTGCTGGCCTACGTCGCCGACCCCAACACGGTCCTGCCGCCGCTGCTCGTCGACTTCGGCGACTACGCGGCGGCCCTGGCCGAGATCCGCGAAGGCGAGGAGTGGGCCGCCGACCGCGATTGGTGGTGGCAGCGGCTGGACACGCTGCCCGCGGCCCCCGAGGTGCCACTGCGGGCGCAGCCGCGGGACGTCTCCGCGACGCTCATGGCCGCCCGCGAGTCGCGGCTGCCGTCGCCGGAGTGGGAGGCGCTGCGAGCCGAGTGCGCGCGTCGCGAGCTGACCCCGACCGCCGTCCTGCTCGCGGCCTACGCCGTCGCGCTGGCGAAGACCGCCGGGCAGAGCCGGTTCCTGCTCACCAGCCTGCAGGCCCACCGCCTGCCGCTGCACCCGGACGTCGACCGCATGATCGGCGCGTTCTCGTCGACCGCGCTGCTCGGCGTCGACCTCGGCGACGGCGGCGCGTTCACCGACCTGGCCCGCGGGGTGCAGGGCGAGCTGACGCGGTCGCTGGCGCACAACCTGGTCGGCGGCGTGGAGGTCGCCCGGGAACTCGCCCGGCGGCGCGGCAGCACGCGGCCGGTGGCGCCGTTCGTCTTCCAGAGCACGCTGGGGATGGACACCGCCGTCGGCGGCGAGCGCCCGGAGACCGCCGGGCCGCTGGGCCGGATCGACGTCGGTGACTACGCCCAGCAGATCCGCACCCCGCAGGTGTACTTCGAGCTGCGGGTGTTCGAGCTGGCCGGCGAGCTGGTGCTCAACGTCGCCGTGGTGGAGGACCTGTTCGGCGCCGAACTGGTGGACGGCGTGTTCGTCGACGTCTTGACGCAGGCGCGCGAATTGGCCGCGGGGCGGGGCTGGGACGAGCACATCGGCCTGTCCGGCGCGGCCGCGGTCGCCACCGTCGAAGCTCGCGCCGGCGCCGGGACGGGCGCTCCCGCCGGGGAGACCGAGCAGGCGATCGCCCGGCTCTGGGCCAGCCTGCTCGATGTGTCCGAAGTGGACCGATCGGCCGATTTCTTCTTCCTGGGCGGGGATTCGCTGCTCGCGGTCCGGATGCTCGGCCGGCTGCCCGGGCCGCCGGTGCCGCCGCGGGAGTTCCTCGCCGACCCGACCGTCGCCGGGCTGGCCCGCGTGCTTCGGGCCGACGACGCCGTCGCCGTGCCGCTCAAGCAGGGCACCGGCACGCCGCTGTTCCTGCTGCACCCCTCCGGCGGTGACGTCCTCTGCTACACCGAGCTGGCCCGGCGCCTCGACGCGCCCAACCCGGTCGTGGCGCTCACCGATCCCGGGCTGGTCGACGGCACGGGCCCCGAGGGCATCCCGGAGATGGTGCGGCGGTACCTGCGGGTCGTCCGCGGCCACCAGCCGCACGGGCCCTACCTGCTCGGCGGCTGGTCGATGGGCGGCACGGTCGGCCACGAGGTCGCCTGCGCGTTGCGCGCCGACGGCGAAGAGGTCGCCCTGCTGCTGATGATCGACGCCAACAGCCCGGAGCGGATCGTCGCGCTCGAAGGCCTGGACGCCGACGAGAGCGAGGCGGAGACCCGGCTGCGCTACCTGCGTTCGGTCGAGTCGTTCCTCGGCTTCGACTACGGTGACGGGCTCGGCGCCGAGGACCTGCTGCGGCGGCTCGAAGCCGACGGCCTGAGCGTCGACGAGCGGCGGTTCGAGGTGTTCGCCCGCCACCTGCGCGGGCTCGCCGACCACCACGCGAGCCCGCTCGACGAGACCGTGCCCGTGCTGCTCCTGCGCGCGGGCGTGGTGTCGCCGCGCAACAGCCGGATCGGCATGGGCGTCGACGACTCCTTCGACGAACCCGGGCTCGGCTGGCGGCCGTACGTCGCCGGCGAACTGACCGTCGAGGAGATCGACGCCCACCACTACACGATCCTGCACGACCCCGCCGTGGCCGCGGTCGCGGCCCGGATCTCCGCCGCGCTCGAGAAGACAGGAATCTGACTTGCTGCCCAACTGGTTCTACACCCAGAACCTCCTCCCGCCCGGCGTCGTCGCCGACGCGGCGAACCCGGCGGTGCCGCGGGCGGAGGTGATCGAGACACTGCTCGGCAGCCCGCTCAACGGCGCGCTGCGGCGCGGTGGCGCCTGGGAGCAGACCGGCCGCGCGCTGGCCGCGCTCGGCGCGGTGTGCCCGGAGACGGCGATCGCGTTCGCCGGGCACCTGGCCGAGCAGCACCGCGAGACCCGGTCGGCACCGCAGCCTTACCTCGTGCAGGCCGCGCTGCTCGCGTCGGCGGCGGTCGGGATCGCCACGACCGCGGTGCGCGCGAACCCGGACGGCGCCGCGGCCACCGCCGTGCTCACCGCGCAGGCGGGCATCCTGCGGGTGCTGAGCATGCTGGACGTCATGGGAATGTCCGGAAAGGACACCGGCGGCACGGTCTCGGCCGGTTTCCACACCGTGGTGCGGGGTTCGGTGCGGTTGCTCGAGACGAGCTGCGCGGGAGTCCGCGTCGCGACGGACCACCCGGTGCTGAACGACGAGCCGTGGCAGGAGCGGGTCGAGCTGTCGCTGGCCGGCGACTGGTCCGGGTTCGGGGGTGCCGCGTGAGCCGGGAGTTTTCGCGCCGGGCCGCTTTGGTGCTGGGCGGCGGATTCGCGCTGGCGGCGTGCGGCAAGTCCGACGGCTCGTCGCCCGGGTCGCCGTCGAGCGGCGGCACCCTGCGCTACGGCACGGTCGCCGCCGGCGGGGCGACCGCGGTCGCCGACCCGCACGGCGCGCTGTTCAACGAGTCCGACTGGGTCCGGATGGCCGCGCTCTACGACGTGCTGTGCGTGCCCGGCGAGAACGGCGAGGTGCTGCCGCGGCTGGCGACGACGTGGACTTCGTCGCCGGACGCCACCCGCTGGCGCTTCGAACTGCGCACCGACGCGGCGTTCACCGACGGCCGCCCGGTCCGCGCCCGGGACGTGCTCTTCTCGCTGCGCCGCATCGCTTCGAAGGCGGCCGCGAACGGGGACCGGCTCGGCACTGTCGACATCGGACGGTCCACAGCGGACGGAAATGTCCTGGAGCTCGTGACGAGCCTGCCGGATGCCGAGCTGCCCCGGACGCTGGCCGGGGTGACGTTCGTCGTGCCCGAAGGCACCGAGACGTTCGACAACCCGGTCGGGTCGGGCCCCTTCAAGCCGGCGCGGGCCGACGCGCAGGGCATCGCCGTCGTCCGCAACGACCTCTGGTGGGGACGGCGGCCGTACCTCGACGGGCTGGAGATCCGCGGGTTCGCCGACCCGCAGGCGCTGTCGGTCGCGGTGGTGTCGAACCTGATCGACGTCGCCGCGAACGTCAACCCGGCCACGGCCAAGACCGCCGAACGCACCGGGCGGCTCGCGGTCACGTCCCGGCCGGACGCGCTGACGTACCCGCTGCTGATGCGGCTGGACAAGGCGCCGTTCGACCGGCCCGAGGTGCGGCAGGCGGTGAAGCTGGCGGTCGACCGGCAGGCGCTGGTCGACTCGGTCCTGCTGGGCTACGGCACTCCGGGCAACGACGCGCCGGGCCCGTCGGATCCGTCCTACCCCCGTGATCTCGCCGTCCCCGCGCGCGACGTCGCCAAGGCGCGGTCGCTGGCGGGCGGGCTGAACGTCGTGCTGAACACGACCACGGCGTACCCGGGGATGGTCTCCGCGGCCACCGCGGTGGCCGGCCAGCTGCGCGAGGCGGGGATCGCGGCCGAGGTGCGCCAGCACCCGGCGGAGACGTACTGGACGCGGGTGTACACGGTGGAGCCGTTCTGCCTGGGGTACACGACCGACCTGCCGTTCCCGGTGTGGGCGCGTCAGACGGCGCTGAGCACGGCCGGCTACAACGAAACCGGCTGGAAGGACCCGGCGACCGACCGCGACTTCGCGACCGCGATGGCGACGACCGACCCGGCCCGGCGCACCGAGCTGCTGCGCGGCATCCAGCGCCGCATGGCGGCCGAGGGCGGCTGGGTGGTGTGGGGCAGCGCGGCGTCGCTGACGGTCGCGGCCCCGTCGGTCCGCGGCCTGCCCTCGGGGAGCGGGTTCGCACGCATCTTCCTGGACGGCGTGTGGTTGCAGCGCTGACGCGGGCGGTGCTGACGCTGGCCGCGGTGGTGACGGGCGTCTTCCTGCTCACGGCCCTGCTGCCGCAGGACGCGGCCCAGATCCTGGCCGGGCGCCAGGCGGACCCGTCGCGGGTGACGGCGCTGCGCGTGGAGCTGGGCCTGGACCGGCCGTGGTGGGCCCGGTTCCTTTCGTGGCTGGCCGGGCTGTTCCAGGGGGACCTCGGGAAGTCCTATGTGGATGGAAGGCCGGTCGGGCCGGCGCTGGCGGAGCGGCTGGGGGCGAGTGCGCTGATCGTGGTCCCGGCGTGGGTGCTGGCGGTGGTGGCCGGCGTGCTGGTGGCGTTGGTGGTCGCCCGGCACGCGGCGGGATCGGCGGCGGTGGCGGCGTTCTCGGCGCTGCCGGAGGTGGTGCTGGTGAGCGGGCTGGTGCTGGCGTTCGCAACGGGCCTGGGCCGGCTGCCGGCGGTGTCGCTGCTCCCGGTCGGCGGCTCGGCGTGGGACGCACCGGAGGTCCTGGTGCTGCCGATCCTGGCACTGGCCCTGCCCTCGGCGGCCTGGCTGGCCCGCTCGGTCCGCGGCCCGGTCACGGACGTCCTGGGGCGCCCGTTCGTGGTGGACGCCCACCTGCGCGGAGTGTCCCCGGCGCGCATCGCGGTCCGCCACGTGCTGCCCCACGTGGCGGGGCCGGTGGCCCAGGGAGCGGCGATCCTGGCGGGATCGCTGCTGGCGGGGACGACGGTGGTCGAGTCGCTGCTGGCGTACCCGGGGCTGGGACAGCTGCTGGCCACCGCGGTGGCGAGCCGGGACGTGCCGGTGATCCAGGCGGTGGCCCTGGTGGACGCGGCGGTGGTGCTGGTGGCGGTCCTGGCCGCGGACGGGATCGCGAAGGCGGGAGCCCGGTGAGAGGTCCGTCCGGCTGCGCGAAGGTCGCGAATGACTCATGGGCACCCGTGATCAGCGGGGCATCACCGGTGTTCAGGCGGGCATCTCGCGTGATCAGCGGGGCATCTCGCGTGATGCCTTCCCAATCACGTGTGGTGCCTCTCCAATCACGCGAGATGCCTCTCCAAACACGTGTGGTGCCTTCCTGGTCACGTTTGATGCCTCTCCGGTGGATGCGTCAATTGGGTCCGGCTGCCGGGGCAGGCGCGCGGTGAGGCGGTGGTGGCCCCTCCTCGGACTCGGCGTTCTCGCGGCCGCCGTGCTGGCCGGCGCCTTCGTCCCCGGCACCACCGACGTGACCGGCCTGCCGTGGACGCCGCCCGGTGCCGGGCACCCGCTCGGCACCGACGTCCTCGGCCGCGACGTCCTCGCCCGGACCCTCGCCGGCGGGGCCGCCGTGCTCGGGCTCGCCCTGCCGTCCGGGTTGCTGACCACCGCGCTCGGGACCCTCGCCGGGCTGGCCGCCACCTCGACGGGGGAGCGGCTGCTGGTCCGGGTCAGCGGGGGCGTCCTGATGCTTCCCGCACTCCTGCTCGTCCTCGTCGGCGCCGTCGTGCTGCCCTACTGGGCCGCCGTTCCGGTCGTCGTGCTGCTGCTCGGGGTGCCGATGTCGGCCCGGGTGGTCCACGCGACCGCCCGGCCGCTGCGGCGCGCCGGGTTCGTCGAAGCCGCCGTCGCGCACGGGGGGAGTCCCGTGCGCGAGCTGCTGCCCGCCGTTGCCGGGACCGTGCTCGCCGACCTGGGCCTGCGGATCGGCACGGCGCTGCAGCTCGCCGTCGCCGTCACCGTGCTCGGGTTCGGTCCACCGCCGCCCGCGCCGGACTGGGCCGCCATGCTGCGGGAGAACCTGCCCGGCGTCGACCTCAACCCGTGGTCGGTGCTCGCCCCGGCGGGCGCCCTCGCCGTGCTCGCCGTCGCCGTGACCCTCACCCTCGACCTCGCCGGTCGCCGCCGCCCGCGCAAGACCAAGATCATCCACAAAGCACCGTCCACAACAGACGGTCTTGTCCTGGAAGGCACCTGGCGCGGCGGAGACCGGGTGCTGCACCTGGACGTCCGCGTGCGTGACGGCGCTGTGCTCGGCGTGACCGGTGCGTCCGGCGCGGGCAAGACCAGCCTGCTGCGCCTGCTGCTCGGCGACCTGCCCCCGGCCACGACGTCCTGGCACGGCTCGCTCGCCCACCGGGGCACCACCCTCCGCCCGGGAACCGCGCGCGCCCGGCACTGGCGGCGCGGGCACGTCGGCTTCCTCGGCCAGGACCCCGCGCTGGACCCGTTGCGGCGCATCGGTCCCAGCGTCGCCGACGGGCTGCGGAGACGCGACTCCCGCGCTGTGCGTGCCCTGCTGGACCGGATGGGCCTGCCCGACGGCGTCGCCCGCCGGTACCCGCACCAGATCTCCGGCGGTGAGGCGCAGCGGGTCGCGCTGGCCCGGGCGCTCGCGGGGGATCCGGACCTCCTGGTGCTCGACGAACCGACCAGCGCACTGGACGCCGGGACCCTCGAACGCGTCACCGCCGCGCTCGCCGGGCGCACCGCGGTCGTGGTCAGCCACGACCGGGACTGGCTGGCCCGGGTCGCGGACGAGGTGCTCGACCTCGGGCAGGCAGCAGCGCCCGTCGAGCGCGCGGCCGTCCGCGTGGGCGAGCCGGTGTTCCGCGGCGCCGGGCTGGAGCTGCGCGAGGGCGAACTCGTCGTCCTGCTCGGGAAGTCGGGTGCGGGCAAGACGACACTGCTGCGGACCCTGGCGCGCACCGGCCTGATCCGGGGAGACGGCTGGAGCCGGCCGCGGCCCGGCGAAGTGGAACTGCTCCGTCAGGACGCCTACGGCGCACTGAACCCGGCCCGCACGCTGGCCGACGCCGTGGGTCGCCCGCTGCGGGTGCTGCACGGGGTCGGGCGGCCGCGCCCGGAAGCCGTCCGGCTGCTCGCCGAAACCGGGCTCGGCGAGGAGTTCGCCGGGCGGCGGCCGGACGAATGCTCCGGCGGGCAGCGCCAGCGTGCCGGGCTCGCCCGGGCGCTGGCCGCGCGGCCGCGGGTGCTGCTGGCCGACGAGCCGACCTCGGCCCTGGACGCGGCCACCGCCGGCGCCGTCCTGGCCGCCGTGGACCGCCGCCGGGCGCGTGGCCTGGCGGTCCTGCTCGTCACCCACGACGAACGGCTCGCCGCGCGGGCGGACCGGGTACTGGAACTCGAAGAAGGGCAACTGCGGTGAAGTTCGACGACGTCTGGATCCAGGGCACCGGCCGGGACGCCGGCGAACCCCGGCCGGCCCCGGACCACGTGACGGCGCACGCCGGGATCGTGTCGGTGGCGTGGTCCGGGCTCTCCGGCCCCGAGCTGGCGGTGCGGGCCGGGCGGCAGGCGCTCGACGCGGCCGGGCCCGGCGCCGTCGGGCCGCACCTGCACGGCGCGATGGCCTACCCCGGGCTCGACATCTGGTCGGCCTCCTGCTGGGTCGCCGACCGGCTGCTGGCCGAGGCGCCCGCGCTGTCGATGCAGTTTTCGGCGCTGTGCAACACTTCCGCGGCCGGGATCGAGACGGCGGCGAGCCTGCTGGCCGGACGTCCCGACTTCGCGCGCGTGCTGCTGACCGTGGGCGACCGCTTCCCCGAGAGCGCCATCGACCGCTTCGAAGTCGACCCGGAGATCGCGCTCGGCGACGCCGGTGCGGCGGCGGTGCTCGGGCGCGGGGGAGGGCAGGCGCGCGTGCTGTCCTGCGTGTCGCGGACGGATCCCGCCCTGGAAGGCCTCCAGCGCGGCGACGAGCCGTTCCGGGACCGCCCGGCCGAGGGCCCGGCGGTGGTGCGCAAGCGGACCCGCCAGTTCTTCGCCGCGGGCACGCGCACGCCGGCGTCGGTGGTCCAGGCGCACGTGGCCGGGGTGCGGGCGGTGGTGGAGACGGCGGTGGCGGAAGCCGGCACGAGCGTCGGCGAGGCGCGCTGGGTCGTCCCGCCGTTCGTCGGGCTCAACGCGTTCGAGCACGGGTACGAGCGCCCGCTCGGCCTGGACCGCGGCCGCACTGTCCTCGACCTGGGCCTGCGGCTGGGCCACCTGGGCGGCAGCGACCACCTGTACGCCCTCGATCACCTGCTGCGCGACGGGCTGGTGGCACCCGGCGACAAGGTCGTGCTCGTCGGAGTCGGCGGTGGGTTCACGTTCACCTGCGTGGTGCTGGAAATCCCGCCGCCGACGCCCTGACGCCGTCGAAATGCCCGCCCGACTTCCGTACTTGGCGGGTATCACCGGCGCCGCGGAGCCGGTTGAGTGGGCTGCCGTGGTGAACATCGTCGTCCAGGACAAGGTGAGTTTCCGGTTCGATCCGCAGCTGCTGCGGCGGCCGGGGACCCGCCTGGTGCTGCTGGTCAGTCCCGGCAAGCACCGCGAACTGCGGCACCGCGGGCACGAGCGGGCCTTCGACCTGATCCGCGTCACCGAAGACTTCACGCCCGAAGCGATCGCCGCCTTCGCGCGCGAGGTGGCCGGCCGGGCGCTCTCCTCCTGCCGGCTGCTGTGCCACGAGGAGTACACCAGCGTCCCGGTGGCCGCGGCCCGGGAACTGCTCGGCATCGGGGGAACCACCCCCGCCCAGACCGCCGGCTTCGTGGACAAGATCCGGATGAAGGAGATCGCCGGCCGTCGCGTGCGGGTGCCGCGCCACCTCCGCTGGGACCGGTCGGCCCACGCCACCGCGCCGGAGGAGTACCTCCGCACCATTGTGGACAGTCTCGGCCTGCCGGTGTTCGCCAAGCCGGTCGGCGGCTGCGGATCGCTGGGCACCGCCCGCCTCGACGACCCGGCGCACCTGGCGGCCTGGGCGAGCTCCCTGCCGGACGGCACGGACTTCGAGGTCGACGAATTCCTCGAAGGAACGCTGTACCACGTGGACAGTGTCGTGGTGGGCGACGAGGTGCTGTTCACCGGCGTCCACCGGTACCTGCACCCCTGTCACGAATACTTTTCGGGGAAGATCGTCGGCACCTGCTCGGTGCCCGCCGGGGAACCGGTGCACGACCGGCTCGTCGGGTTCAACGAGCGCGTCCTGGACGCCTACGGCGCGGACCGTCCGGACCGGAGCGTCACCCACCTCGAGGTGTTCGAACGCCGGGACGGCGAGCTGGTCTTCCTGGAGATCGCCGCACGGGCTCCCGGCGCGATGGCACCGCTGGTCTCGGAGAAGCGGTGGGGCCTCAACATCGAGCTGGCGCACTTCCGGCTGCAGCTGGGCGAGGTGCCGGACCTGCCGGGGGAACCGCGGTGTTCGGCGGGTTTCGTGTACTTCCCGCGTCCGGCGGGCGTCGTCGGCGAGCTGAGCCTGCCGGAGCTGGCCAGCGAACACACCGTCACCCGGTTCGTCCGCCCCGGCGAGCGGACGCGCCCGTCGCGGGACGTCTCCGAGGCCGTCGCCGGTGTCCTGCTCTGGAACCCCGATCACCAGGAACTGCTCGCCGACCTCGAGCGGCTCGACTCGGCCTCGCCCGTCCAGCCGGTCCCGTGAGGCGCGGCACGTTCCGTGCCTTCCTCCTGGCGTACACGGCGAGCGAGCACGCAGACGGCCTGTGCCAGGTCGTGCTCCCGCTGCTCGCCCTGCGGCACGGCGACGGCGTGCTCGTCGGCCTGGTCACCACGGCGGCGAGGGCACCGTGGCTGGTGCTGGCCCTGCCCGCCGGGGTGCTCGCCGACCGCGCCGACCGCCGTTCGCTCCTGCTGACCGCGGCCACGGTCCGCGCGGCCGTCGCGACGGTCCTCGGCCTGCTGGTGCTCGGCGACCGGCTGTCCCCGATCGTCCTGGGCGTCCTGGCCTTCCTCCTCGGCTGCTGCGAGGTCGTCCACGACACCGCGGCCCACGCACTGACTCCCCGGCTCGTGGACGCCGGCGACCTGCCCGTGGCCAACGCGCGGCTGCAGAGCGTGGAGTACACCGCCAACCACCTCGGCGGCCGAGCACTGGGCGGTCTGTTCGCCACGGTGAACGCGGCCGTCCCGATGCTGTTCGCCGGTGTGGTGTGGGGACTGGGCACCGTCGTGACGGCGAAGAAGATTCCCGCGAACACCGGCCGGGCCGCCCCGGAGCCGACGGTGCCCGGCACCCTCCGGACCGCGGTGTCCCTGATCACCGGCGACCCGGCGTTGCGGAACTTCCTGGTCGCTCTCGCGGCGATGAACACCGCACTGGCCGCCTTCGCGGTCGTTCTGCCGACCGTCGTCGTCGGTGGCGGGCACGGCGCGGGTGTCTACGGGCTCCTGCTCGCGGTGGGCGGCCTGGCCGGGCTCGCGACGAGCCTGCTCGCCCCGGCCCTGCTCCGCCGGCTGGGGTACCGGCGGGCGGTCCTGCTGAGCTGCCTGGCCGTCGGCTGCGGTGCCGGGGCGCCGGCGGTCACCGCCGACCCGGTCGTGCTCGGCGCCGGCGTCGCGGCGACCGGGCTCGGGGTGGTGGTCAACGTCGTCACCCTCACGACCCGGCAGCTGACCGTGCCCGACGCGCTGCTCGGCCGGGTGACGTCGGTGTTCCGCCTCGTCACCTGGGGCGCGCTCCCGGCCGGGTCGCTGCTGGCCGGCCTCGCCCTGACCGCGGTGAGTCCGGCGGAGCTGAGCCGGGTGGCCGGCGCCGTCATCCTGCTGGCCACCATCCCGATGGGGAAGGCAACGAAGGAGATCGATGAGCTACCAGCCCCCTGAGCCGATCCTCGTGGTCGGCGTCCCGCAGGTCACCTACCTCGAGCTGGCCCGGTTCCTGCCGGCCGGTTCGGTGATCTTCGTCGAAGAACCGGACGTCGTCCGCAACTGCGGTTTCGACACCGCCTACGCGTCCGATCCGTGCGTCCGCGAAGTGCTTCCGTGGGAATACCAAACGGAAGGCGCGGCCGACACCTTCTTCGCGCGGCACCGGTCGCTTCGCGTGGCCGCGGTGCTGCCGGGCGTCGAGTACGCGGTGCCGTTCGCGGCCCGGCTCGCCGAACGGTACGGGCTGCCCGGTGGCGGGTTCGGGGCGGCCCAGGTCCTGCGCAACAAGAGGCTGCTGCGCAAGGTGACGTCCGCCGCGGGCGTTCCGAACCCGGCGAGCGCCGTCGTCGCGAACCCGGCGCAGGTGCGGGACTTCCTGGCTCGGCACCCCGGCAAGGCGGTGCTCAAGCCGGCGAACCGCCAGGGTTCGGTCGGCACGATGGTCGTCACCGATCCGTCCGAAGTGGACGCTGCCTGGGCCGATTGCCTCGACCAGGACGAAGGCCCGATGGTCCCCGGCCGTGGCCTGCCGCTGGAGATGCTCGTGGAGCAGTTCGTCGAGGGGCCGGAGTACAGCGTCGAAATGCTCGTCAAGGACGGGAGCCCGATCCTGGCGAACGTCACGCGGAAGACGTTGTTCCCCGGACCGTACCCGCTCTCGCGGGGGCACGCGGTGCCATCCGGCGCGGCACCCGGGCTGCACGACAGCCTGGTCGCGAGCACCCGTGCCGTGCTCGACGCGACCGGGTTCGGCACCGGGATCGTCCACTGCGAGTGGATCGCCGCGGAAGTGCCGTACCTGGTGGAATGCGCGGGCCGGTGGCCGGGCAGCGCCATCGGCAAGCTGATCGGCGTGGCGTGGGACATCGACCTGTACCGCAGCTACGTGGAGCTGATGTGCGGCGGGGAACCGGTGCTGCCCGCCGAGCCTCGCCGGGCCGCCGCGGTCCGGTACCTGCACGCCGAACCGGGCGAGGTCGTCGAGGTGACCGGCCTGGACCAGGCGCTGGCGCATCCCGCGGTGCTCCAGGCCGAGGTGTCGGTGGTTCCCGGAGACCGGGTTCCGGCGATGCGGAACCTGTGGCACCGCGTGGGATTCGTGACCGGTGTGGCCCGGGACCACGCGAAAGCGGTCCGGGCGGTGGAGGAACTCGCCGCCACCGTCACCATCACGACCAGGGCCGCCCTCCGATGATTCCGCGGGCGGATTTCTCGGATTGCGCCGACCTGATGATGGATTCGCGGCACCCCGGCGGCGGCTAGCCTTTGTCCTCGTCGAACTCCCGACAATCACGAAGGAACGCACAATGAATCTTGTTGAGACTGCCGCGACCAAGCTGTTCGCCGAGGGCCCCGCGGTGCGGACGCTCGAGGTCATCGAGGCCGAGAAGCCGGTGAGCTGCGTGACGGTCGACTTCTACCGGGTCGGCTGGGCGGCGCTCCGGGCCGCGGAAGCGGCGACGAACCACGCCGAAGCCAACCGCGCGGCCGCGGCGCTGATGCGTGCGCACGGCTTCGGCGGCTACGACAACGTCGCCGGCCTGCCCGCCGAGGGTGCCGTGTCGTTCGGCGAGCTGTCGACCACCGACCTGATCGCGCTCCGCACGTCGTTCGCCTGATCTCGGCTGGGCTGCCGGGCATCTCGCACCACGCCTCTTCGAGCGTGGCGCGGGATGCCCGGCTTTTTGTTCTGCAGGCAACGAAAACGGCCGCCCGGCGACGCGGGCGGCCGTTCGCCCGCTCGCGGGCGGGTGGGCGTTCAGCAGTGCGCCGACCGGGCTGCGATCAGGTCGGTGACCGCCACGCTGCCCGAGGGGGCACAGGCCACGCCGCTGTCGGTGACCGCGTTGCCGCCGAAGCCGCGGACCAGGTCGACCGCACGCTCGGCCCAGTGGGCCGCGGCGCGGTGCGCACCCGCCATGCGGGCGAGCTGGGCGGTCAGCTCCGCACCCTCGACGGTGGTGGCACAGCTGGTCGGCGAGACGCTGCGGAACAGGCCCAGCGGCTCCAGCACGCCACCGTCGGCGGGAACCTGCTGCACGGCGGCGGTTTCGATGACACTCGTCACGGGAAACGTCCTTTCGGTGAGGGATTCTTACGCCTCGACGGTAACCAGTGGACTGTCGCCACACCCGGACGCGCGGGTGCTTTCCCCGGCCGGCGGAGACCCCGTTCGTCCACTGAGGAGGGATCTCCACCGGAATGCCGACCCCGGCCGGGTCAGCCCGCGCTGGGAACGGGCACGTCGACGTCCGCCCGGAACAGTTCCTGTTCCAGCCAGATTGCCGCTTTTGCACCGTCCGCCGCGCCGGTGATCACGAACGGCGTCGGGCCCGGCAGGTCGGCCTGCCGCGCCGTGTCGCCGGCGGCGTACACGCCCGGGACCGTCGTCTGCTGCCTCGGGTCGACGCGCACGCAGCCGTCGGGCAGCAGCTCGCAGCCCAGCCCCGCGGCCAGTTCCGTGTGCTGGCGCTGGGCTGGCCGGTGGAACACCGCCGACCGCGTCAGCGGCGCACCGGACGCGAACTCGATGGTGACGTCGCCGTCCTCGCCCGTCAGCCGGGTGACCGGTTCCTCGCGGACCTCGATCCCGGCACGATCCAGCGCCTCGCGCAGTTCCGGGCCGACCTGCAGCGGCCCGTTCGCGCACAGGACGAGATCCTTCGTGAACCGGTCGGCGAGGTAGAGCGCCAGCATCGCCTGCGAGAAGTCGCCGCCCAGCACGGACAGGGGCCGGTCCGCCGCCTCGAACCCGTGGCAGAACGGGCAGTGGTAGAGGCCCCGGCCGAACAGCTCGGGGACGCCGTCGATCTCCGGCAGCGCGTCCACCTGCCCGGTCGCCAGGACCACGCGGCGGGCCGCCACGGTGGTGCCGTCGGCGAACTCCGCGGTGAAGCCGTCGATCGTGCCGCGCAGGCCGGTGATCAGCCCGTCGCGGACTTCGACCGTCGGGTACTCCGCGAGCTCCGCGCGGCCGATCCGGCGCAGGGCCGCGGGCGAAAACCCGTCCCGGGACAGGAACATGTGCATTTCGGACGCCGGGGCGTTGCGCGGCCTGCCGCTGTCGGCCAGCAGCGTCCGGCGGCGCTGCCGCCCCAGGGTCTGCGCCGCGTTGAGGCCGGCGGGACCCCCGCCGACGACCAGGACCTCGAACATTCAGTCTCCTTCGGTTTTCCGGGCGGCGGGGATCCGCCAGCCGCGGGCGTTCTCCTGCAGGGCGTGGAATCGGGCGTAGCGGCCGCCGAGGGGCAGCAGCTCGTCGTGGCGCCCGCGTTCGGTGATCCGGCCGCCGTCGAGCACGAGGATCTCCTCCGCGGCCCGTGCCGTGGCCGGCCGGTGGGTGACGACCAGCAGCGTGCGTTCGCCGCGCAGCTCGCCGAGGACCCGGGTGACGGTCTGCTCGGCGGCGGCGTCCAGGGCCGCGGTCGGCTCGTCGAGCAGGACGATCGGCGCGTCCTTCAGCAGGGCGCGGGCGAGCGAAACCCGTTGCCGTTCCCCGCCGGACAGCTGCGTGCCGCCCTCGCCGACGCGCATCCGGGTCACCAGGGCGCCGATGCCCGCGCGCTCGGCGGCCGCGCGTACCTCCCGGTCGGTGGCGTCCGGCCTGCCGAACCGGATGTTGTCGGCGACCGTCCCGGCGAACAGGTAGGTGTTCTGGGAGACCAGGGCGATCCCCCGCAGGAGGTCTTCGCCGCGCAGGTCCCGCACGTCGGCCCCGCCGACGCGGACCACGCCGCCGTCGACGTCGAAGAACCGCGGCACCAGCTTGAGGATCGTGCTCTTGCCCGCCCCGGACGTCCCGACCAGCGCCGTCATCGTGCGTTCCGGCACGGTGAAGCCGACGTCCTCGAGCACCGGAGTGCCGGGGTAGCCGAACCGGACGCCCTCGAACTCGATCGACGGCGCGCCGAAGGGCGCCGACACACGGGGTTCGGGCAGCCGCGGTTCGGCCAGTACCCGCTCGATGCGGTCCAGCGCGCCGTCCGCCATCCGCACGGCGGCGCCGAGTTCGGCCGCGACGAGCATCGGCTCGGCGAACCGGACGGCCAGCACGAGCGAGACGACCGTGGTCGCCATGTCGACATGCCCGCCGAGGGCCGTGAACACCGCGACGAGCACCAGCGCGGTGAAGGCGGCCTGCACCGTCACGACGAACGCGGCGAGCCCCGGCAGCGCGGTCTTCAGCATCCGGCGCGCGGCCCTCCGGTGGGCGGCGAGGGCGTCGTCGAGCAGCCGGAGCCCGGGGCCGCCGAGCCCGAACGCCCGCAGCACCGGCTGGTTGCGGGCGAATTCGACGATCCGGGCGGCGGCCTCGCCCGCGGCGGCGTTCGCGGCTTCGTCGGTGCGCCGGACCAGCCGGCCCGACCACCGGGAGGCCGCCACGGCGAACGGCCCGGCCGCCAGCGCGGCGAGCCCCATCCGCCAGTCCACGGCGAAGAGCGCCAACGCCGTGGCGGCGGGCGTCACCACCGCGCCGATCAGCGGATCGAGCAGGTGGGCGGGCACCCCCATGACACTCATGACGTGCTGCGTCGCCAGCCGTCCCAGCGCGCCGACCCTGGCCGGGGTGAACCAGCCGAGCGGCAGCGTCGCGACGTGGTCGCCGATCCGGCCGTGCAGGTGGGCCGACAGCGTGTACCCGGCGTGCCGGGCGGTGACCACGCCGCGGTGGTAGGCGATCCCGCACACCGCGGTGGCCACGCCTGCCGCCACCAGCCACGGCCAGGCGTCGCCGGGCGAGCGGAGGATCGGGAGCAGGAACGCGAACACCGCGCCCTGGAGAGCGGCGGCGACGGCCAGCAACGCGGCGGCGCGGTGCAGCGGCCGGGAGCGGTCGGGGCCGAGGAGAGCGGTCAAGCGGCGGATCATGCCGCCTGCTCCCACATCCGGGCGTACCCGCCGCCGGCCGCCACGAGCTCCTCGTGCGTGCCGTGCTCGGCGATCCGGCCCCGGTCGAGGACCACGATCCGGTCGACCTCGGTGACCGTGGCGAGGCGGTGGGCGATCACCAGCGTCGTCCGGCCCACGACCAGCGCCGACAACGCTTCCTGGATCACGGCTTCGGACTCCGGGTCGACCGACGCCGTGGCTTCGTCGAGGATCAGCACCGGGGTGTCGGCGAGCAGCGCCCGCGCGATCGACACGCGCTGCGCCTCGCCGGTCGAGAGCGTGACCTCTTCGCCGAGGACCGTGTCGTAGCCGCGGGGGAGGGCGAGCAGCCGGTCGTGGATCCGGGCCGCGCGCGCCGCCGCCTGGACGGCTTCGAGCGGTGCTCCGGGGCGGCCGAGCCGGATGTTGTCGGTGACGCTGGCCCGCAGCACCCGCACGTCCTGCAGCACGAACCCGACGTGCCGGTACAGCTGCGGCACCGGCAGGTCGCGCAGGTCGACGCCGCCCAGCCGGATCGCGCCGCCGGTGACGTCGTGGAAGCGGGCGGCGAGCGCGGCCACGGTGGACTTCCCGGAGCCGGACGGCCCGACCAGCGCGGTCACCGTGCCGGGTTCCAGCGTCAGGTCGATGCCGTGCAGCACTTCGGTTTCGCCGTCGTAGGAGAACCGCACCGACGCGAACTCCAGCCGGGCGCTCGGGCCGGGGGCGGCCGAGCCGGTGTCGGGCAGTTCCGGGGTGGCGAGCAGCCCGGCGATGTCGTCGGCGGCCGCCTGCCCGGCGCGGGTGTCCTGGATGCTGTAGCCCACGGCCAGCAGCGGCCCGGACAGCCCGGCCCCGACGATCACGAACGGGATCGTGTCGGCCGGGGAGAACAGCACGCCGGCCAGCAGCAGGGTGCACAGCGCGACCAGCGGGGACATCGCGAACTGGCTCCAGGCCATCGCGGGGGTCACCGAGCGGGCCCAGCCCGCCACGAACTCGCCGTAGCGCGCGGCCGCCTCGGAGAACCGGCGGTGCGCGCGGCCGGTCTGCCCGAACGCCTTGACCTCGGCGATGCCGTCGAAGAACTCCACGACCGCGGAGTCGAGCGCGGCCGTGGCCTCCTGGTACTCCCGCATGCGCGCGCCGACGTCCCGCATCGCCTTGCGGTGCAACGCCATCCCCACGGCGATGGGCACCACGGTCACCAGCGGGAGCCACGGGTCGAGCGTGGCCAGGTACACCGCGGCGGCCAGCGGCGCGACCACCGCCGTGGTCAGGTCGAGCAGCGCGTGCGCGACGAGGTGGTGCAGCGCGCCGACGTCGTCGGAGACCGCGCGCTTGACGCGGCCCGAGTCGTGCGCGGCGAACCAGCCCAGCGGCAGCCGGGTCAGGTGCCGGGCCAGCCGCCGCCGCAGGGACAGCTGCAGGTCGTTGTCGGCGAGGTGGGTCAGCGTCGACGCCGACACCAGCAGGGCCGCGCGGATCGGCAGGGCCACGAGCGCGACGGCCACCAGGGGCCACAGCGCGGTCATCGGGGTGCCCGCGAGGAGACGGCGGCACAGCTCGGCCGCGGCGGCGAACGGGGTCAGGCCGGCGATCGCGGCGCCGGCCTGGCAGCCCAGGCCGGCGAGGAGCCGGCCACGGACGGGAGCGAGCAGGGCGCGCAGGGGAGTCACTTCCGGGTGTCCCGTCCTTCCGATGGGCTTGGTCACTCTCGCTCAGCGTAGTTGACAATGGTTATCGTTGTCGACAAGGTGGAGTCGCCGCTCGGCCGAGTGGTGTCCGTGAATACGAGGAGCGTCTGTGAATCACGATCCCACGGCTGCGGTGCTGCGTGAATGTGTCGCCGACCTCATCGGGGTGGCTCCCGGGGAAGTCGACCTTTCCCTGCGGTTCGCCGAACTCGGCGTGGAATCCCTCGGTGCGCTGAAACTGCGTCGCGCGCTGGCCGCGAAATGCGGAACCGAGGTGCCGCTGACCGCATTCCTCGGAGACGTCCCGGCGATCCGCGCCCTCGAATTCCTGACCGGGACCGAGGCGGCGGCGGTTCCGGACGCCGCGCCGACGATCCCGGTCGAGCCCGGTGAACCCGTTGCGCTGACGCCGGTTCAGGGTGCTTACTGGGCCGGTCGTGGCAGCGACTTCGCGCTCGGCGGGGTCGCCACTTTCTGGTACCACGAATACGACCGGCCGGACGCCGACGTCGATGCTCTGGAATCCGCGTTCGCCCGGCTCGTCGCCGCCCACCCGATGTTGCGGACGACGATCGGCCGCGACGGTTTCCAGCGCGAGAACGCCGACGTTCCGCCGTTCCGCATCGAGCGGACGGATCTGCGCGAAATGCGCACGGCAGAAGCCGAAGGGGTGCTCGCGGAACTGCGGCACCGCCTTTCCCACCAGGTGCGCGCACCGCACGAATGGCCGCTGTTCGACATCCACGCGGCGCTGCTGCCCGGCGGCGGTGTGCGGGTCTTCGTCGGCTTCGACGTGCTGATCCTCGACTTCGCCAGCTGGCGGCTGCTGATGACGCAGTGGGGACGGCTGGTCGCCGACCCGGGCGCGGCCCTGCCCGCGCCCCCGGTGGCGTTCCTCGACATCGTCCACCACCGGTCGGTGGACCTCGTCCATCGGGCGCGCCGCGAGCGTGACCGCGCCTACTGGGCCGGCCGCACCCTGCCTGCCGGGCCGCGGCTGCCGGTGGCCGAGGGTGTCGAGCCGCGGTTCCGCCGCCGCCAGTGCCGCCTCGACGCCGACCGCTGGACCGCGTTGCGCGGACGGGCCGCCGAACGAGGCCTGAGCCCGACGTCGGTGCTGCTCGCGGCGTTCGGGCTGGTGCTGCACCGGTGGGGCGCGACCGAGCCGTTCGCGCTGAACGCGACCCTGTTCGACCGCCCCGACAACGCGCGCGACGTGGTCGGCGACTTCACCACCACCGCGCTCGTCGCGATGCCCGCACCGGCGTCCTTCGTGGACTATGCGCGCACGACCAACGAGACGCTGTGGGAGGCGATCGACCACCGCTCCTACACCGGCGTGGAGGTGCGGCGCGAGACCGGTCACGCCTACCCGGTGGTGTTCACCTCCGGGATCGGCATCGGCGACGGCACCGCGCCGGCCGGCTGGCTGGGCGAGGAGGTGTTCGGCGTTTCGCAGACGCCGCAGGTGCTGCTCGACCACCTCGTGTGGGAGGAGGACGGCGCCGTCCGGCTGGTCTGGGACGCCGTCGAGGCCGCCTTCCCCGAGGGCTACCTCGACGGCTTGGTGAACGCCGAGTACACGCTGCTGACCCGCCTCGCCTCGGACGATGCGGCCTGGACCTGCGCCGACCTGGGCTGGGACCCGACGTTCGCCGCACCCGAGGCTTTGGACGCCGCCCCCTTCGGCGACTGCGGGCCGCTGCTGGACGCGCCGCTGCGGCTCGCCGCCGCGCGGACCCCGGAGGCCCCGGCGGTGCTCGCGGCCGGGGAAGTCCTGTCGCACGGTGCCCTCGCCGGCCGGGCGGCGGCGCTGGCCGGGTCGCTGTCGGCGGCCGGGGTGTCGGCGGGCGACCTGGTGCTGGTCGCGCTGCCGAAGTCGGCCGGGCAGATCGTCGCGGTGCTGGCCGTGCTGCGGTGCGGCGCGGGTTACGTCCCGGTCGACCCCGCCTGGCCCGCGGCGCGGATCGCGGCGGTGTGCGAGCGGGCGGGGATCACCCACGCGATCGGCGAGGTGCCGCTGCCGGACGGGGTCACCGCGGTCGGTGCCACCGATGGCGAGGTCCCCGATGTGCCGGCGAATCCGGACGACCTCGCCTACGTCATCTTCACGTCGGGCTCGACCGGCGTGCCGAAGGGTGTCGCGATCGAACACCGGCAGGCGCGTACGACGATCGACGACATCACCGACCGGTTCGGGATCACCGCCGCGGATCGCGTGCTCGCGCTTTCGGCGTTGAGCTTCGACCTGTCGGTGTACGACATCTTCGGCGTCCTCGGCGCGGGCGGGGCGATGGTCCTGCCCGAGCCCGCCCGCCAGCGGGATCCGCAGCACTGGTGCGAGCTGATCGGCGCGCACGGGGTGACGGTGTGGAACACCGCGCCCGCGTTGCTGGAGATGGCCGTCGAGTACGCGGAATCGGACCCGGCGGCGGCCGCGCGGCTCGGCACGCTGAGGCTGGCGATGCTGTCCGGCGACTGGATCCCGGTGAGCCTGCCCGACCGGCTGCGCGCGCTGGTGCCGGGTGCGCGGGTGATGAGCCTGGGCGGGGCGACGGAGGCGTCGATCTGGTCGATCACGTACCCGATCGGCGAGGTCGACCCGGCGTGGCCGAGCATCCCGTACGGCAGGCCGCTGCGCGACCAGGGGTTCCACATCCTCGGCGAGGACGGCCTGCCGTGCCCGGTGGGTGAACCGGGCGAGCTGTTCATCGCGGGTGCCGGGGTGGCCCGGGGGTACCTCGGCGACCCGGCGCAGACGGCCGGCCGCTTCGCGGTGCACCCGGTGCTGGGCGAGCGGCTGTACCGCACGGGGGATCTGGGCCGCTGGCGCCCGGACGGGACGATCCAGTTCCTCGGCCGCACCGACCGCCAGGTGAAGATCCGCGGTCACCGCATCGAGCTGGGCGAGATCGAGTCGGCCCTGGACCGGCTGCCCCAGGTCCGCCAGGCGGTGGCGGCCGCGGCCCCGGGCCCGGACGGACGGCCCCGGCTGGTGGCGTACGTGGTGCCGGCCGAGCCGTGCGAGGAGCGCGGGCTGGCGGCCCGGCTGGGGGAGTCGGTGCCGGAGTACATGGTGCCGACGCGGTTCGTGCTGCTGGACGCGATGCCGGTGACGGACAACGGAAAGGTGGACCACAAGGCCCTGCCGAACCCCTTCCGCCGGGCGGCGGTCACGCCGGAGCCCGGGCCTGCGGGCCGAGCCGGGGCAGCGGCCGGCTCCGGACTCGCGGGCGCTGCCGCCGGCCTCGGGGCGGCGGGCGTGGCGGGGGTCGCGGGCCGAGCCGGGGCAGTGGCCGGCTCCGGACTCGCGGCCGGCGGCGTCCCCACGCCCGGGTCGCTCGCGGAGACCGTCCGCGGCATCCTCGGCGACGTCGACCTCACCGAAAGCCTGATCGCCGCCGGGGCCAGTTCGCTCGACGTCGTGCGGCTGGCCAACGCCATCGAGGACGCCACCGGGAACCGGCCGTCCTTCACCGATCTCGTCGCCCACCCCTCCATCGAAGACCTCCTGCGAACGCACGCCGGCACTCCCGTCGCCGTCGCGGAGACCCCGGCCGGGCTGCCCGGGCCCGGTGGTCTCGTGCTGGCGATGCGGCTCGAACGGCCCGAAGGCCGGAGCCTCGCCGATGCGCTCGTCGACGCCGGCCGGTGGCTGCGCGAGCTGCACGACTGGGCGGGGCACGCCGGGTACCGCGTCGAAGAGCCGGTCCTGCCCGGCGGGCGGGACCTCGTCGAGGTCCGGCTGCGTGCCGGCGAGGCCGACGGGCCGTTCCCGCTCACCGAAATGCAGCTCGCCTACCTCGTCGGCCGCGTGGACAGCTGGCTCGGCGACGCCGTCGCGCCGCACTACTACACCGAGGTCGACGTCCTCGACCTCGACCCCGGGCGGCTCGAAACGGCCCTGCGCACGGTGATCGCGCGGCACCCGATGCTGCGCGCCACCGTCACGCCCGACACCCTGCAGACCGTCTCGGACACCCCGCCGCCGTGCGCGGTCGAGGTGTTCGACCTGCGTGGCCGCCCGGAAGACGCCGCCCGGATCCGCGAGGAGCGTTCGCACCGCGTCCTCGACCCCGCCTCCGGCCCGCTGCTGCACGTCGCCGCGAGCCGCCTCGACGACCGGACCTGGCGGGTCCACTTCGGACTGGACCTGCTCTTCTGCGACGCGCAGAGCGCGGTGGTCCTCGCCGACGAGCTGGTGACCGCCTACCACGACCCCGCCCGCCTGCCCGCGCCGCCGCGCGCGACGTTCGCCCGGTGGGTCACCGGGCGCGGCGAGGTCCCGGAACGGTCGCGGGAGTACTGGCGGCGCGCGGCCGCCGTCATGGCGGACGGCCCGGCGCTGCCCGTCCGGGCCCCGGGCGCCGGGAAGGTCCGGTTCACCCGGCGGCACGCGGAAATCGACGCGGACCGCTGGCAGGCGTTGTGCGCCAACGCCCGCCGCCACGGCGTCACCCCGGCCGGGCTGCTGCTCTCCGCGCTCGCCGACACCCTGCACGCGGGCGGCGGCGGGGACCGGTTCACGCTCGTCGTGACGTCGTTCGACCGGCCCGCCGGGCACGAAGGCGTGATCGGCGACTACACCTCGACCGTGCTGCTGGACGTCGACCGCGTCGCGGGCAGCCACGGCGATCGGGCCCGTTCGCTGCAGCGGCGGCTCCTGGCCGACCTGGAACACGGCCGGGTGCACGGCAACGAAGTGCTGCGGGAACTCGCCGCCCGGCGCGGCGGGCAGGTGCTGCTCCCGGTGGTGTTCTCCAGCGGGCTCGGCAGCACGCGCACCGCGGACGGGGCGGCCGCCGACGCGTCGCGGCTGCTGTCCCGCTTCGGCCGCACGGAATACGCGATCAGCCAGACCCCGCACGTGGTGCTGGACTGCCAGGTGTTCGAGGCACCGGGAGCGCTGCGGATCACCTGGGACGCGGTCGAAGCCGCGTTCCCGGACGGCTACCTCGACGCCCTGTTCGCCGCGTTCGTCGACGTGGCCGCGACCACCGCCTGGGACGAAGCCGATCCGAGCGGCCTGGCGGCGCGCGGCCTGGCACGCGAGCCGATCGCCGCGGACCGGGGCGTCCCGCGGCAGCGGACCGGCGGCGCGGATCCGGTGACGGAGCAACGGATCGCGCGGGTGCTCGCCGGGCTGCTCGGGGTGCCGCCCGCGGATCTGGACCCGCTGCGGACGTTCTTCGAGCTGGGCGCGACGTCGCTGACGCTGGTGCGGGCCCACCGCGAGCTGTCGGCGGAACTGGACCGGCCGATCACCGTGCTGGACCTCTTCGCACACCCCAGCCTGCGCGAGCTCGCCGCGCACCTCGCCCCCGAAACGGCAACGGCGGATCCGGGCGACGACGTGCTGGCGGCCGCGCGGTCCCGCGGTCGCGCGAGGCGGGCGGTGCGCCGCTGAACGGCGGCCGGGAAGCTCCTCGTTCCCCGGAAATCACCTCGGCGTCCTGCGGATTACGCGGAGACCGGCCGGCGTGACACGTTACCCGGGTGACCGTTATCCGTTCTCCGGCGGAATTCAACAGCGGCGACCTCTACGTCGATCTTCGCGACAGCGTAGGGGTCCCGCTGTTCCTCAAGTGCGAAGGTTTCAACTTCGCCCGGTCGATCAAGCTGAAGGCGGCGACCGAAATGGTCGACGGCGCCGAACGGCGGGGCGTGCTGCGGCCGGGGATGACGATCGTCGAATCCTCCTCCGGCAACCTCGGCGTGGCGCTGAGCATGCTCGCCGCGAGCCGCGGGTACCGCTTCGTCTGCGTCACCGATGCGCGGTGCACGCTGTCCAGCCGCCGGATGATGCAGGCGCTGGGAGCCGACGTGCACGTCATCACCAGGCCCGAGGCGGAAGGCGGGTTCCTCGCCGCGCGCATCGACCACGTGAAGCAGCTCCTCGCGGCCGAACCCGGCGCGATCTGGTTGAACCAGTACGGCAACCCGGACAACAGCGGCGCACACTACCGCCGGACCGGTCCGGAGATCCTGGCCGCCTTCCCCGGCGTCGAGCTCCTCTTCGTCGGCGCCGGAACGACCGGGACGCTCATGGGCTGCGCCCGCTACCTGCGCGACCGGCGGCAGAACGCCAAGGTGATCGCGATCGACGTCGCGGGCTCGGTGACCTTCGGCGGGACCGCCGGGGTGCGGATGATCCCCGGTCTCGGCACCGGAATCCGCCCGGAGCAACTCGACGAGTCCCTTGTGGACGACGTGGTGATCGTCGAAGAGCGGGAAACGGTTTCGACGTGCCGCGAACTCGCTTCGCACGGCTTCGTCTTCGGCGGCTCCACCGGGACGGTCGTCGCCGGCGCCCGCCGCTGGCTGTCCCGGCACCGGCCCGGCGAGGACGTCACCGCCGTGGCGATCGCGCCGGACCTGGGGGACGGCTACCTGGATTCGGTCTACAACGACGACTGGGTGCGGAAGCTGCCCGGGTAGGCACGCTCTTCGTCGCACAGCAGCACGGTGACCGCCTTCTCCGGGGACAGGTACCGCCGTGCCGCGGCCGTCACCTCGTCGGGGGTCACCGCGGCGAGCCGGGCGTCGTGCCCGCCGAGCCACGAAACTCCCAGCCCGTGCAGGTCCAGCTCGCACAGCGTCGCCGCCAGCCCGGTGAGGGTCGCCAGCCGCAGCCGCAGTGTGCCGACCGAGTAGCGGCGGGCGCGGTCCAGCTCCTCCGGTGTCACCGGGCGGTCCGCCAGCCCCGTCAGCTCGGCGTGGACCTCCTCGACCGCCGCCGCCGTGTTCGCCGTGACGACGTCGAGGGACACCGTGGTCAGGTGGGCCTCGGCCACGTGCAGCAGGGAACTGCGCGGCGAGTAGGAGAAGCCCTTGTCCTCGCGGATGTTCTGCACGAGCCGGGACGAGAAGTACCCGCCGAACACCATCGCGGCCAGCGCCAGCGCCGGGTAGTCCGGGGCGGCGTAGCGCGGCGCCGGCATCGCCATCCGCAGCAGCGACTGCGAGACACCCGGTTCGTCCACAACAGACTTACCCGGTAGCCATGGGCCGGGACGGCGCATCGGGACACCCGGCCCCGGCCGCCAGCCGCCCAAGGTGCGCTCGACGAGGTCCAGCGCCGCCGCCGGGTCGAAGTCGCCCGCCAGCACCACGGATGCCCCGGTGGGCACGACGCGTTCGGCGTGCAGCGCGAGGACGGCGTCGCGGCTCGTCTCCCGGAACTCTTCGGGCCTCGGCGACGGCCGGCCGTAGGGGTGGTCGCCGAACATCCGGGTGTTGAGCGCTTCGGCGACGTGGTGCGCCGGGCTCGCCAGAATGGCGATCGTGCCCTGGACCGCGTTGTCGACGGTGATCGCGAACTCGCCGGCCGGGTAGGCCGGGGCGGTGACGATTTCCTCGAGCAGCGCGAGAAAGGCCGGCAGCTGGTCGGCGAGGACACTGCCGGCGATCCGCAGCCGGTCGGCGTCCACTGCCGCCGACAGCCCGCCGCCCATCGCCCGCGCCCGGTCCTGGGTGCGGGTTTCGTCGGACAGCGCACCGGCGAGCAGGACGGCGGTTGCCGCGTCGGCGTGGGCGAAGGGGATGCTGAGGCAGACTTCGGCGAGCGGGGTGCTCGTGCGGCGGGTGGCCAGGGTCCGCAGGCCGTTGGGCAGGGTTCGCTCGTGGACGTCCGGGATGCGCAGCGGGTTCGGTGCGGGGACGTCGAGCAGGTCGAAGGCGGGGGTCATCGGGCTGCTCCCGGGTGCAGTTCGACGGTCGCCCGTCGCTCCGGGCGCAGCGTGGCCGCCGCGGTCCGGATGTCGTCGGCCGTCACGGCCCGGCTGAGGGGGCCCAGTTCGTTGATCACGCCGGCGTCGCCGTGCTGCAGTGCGAACACCGCGAGCAGGCGGGCGCGGGCGGCGAGCCCGTCGAGCATGCGGACCAGCTGGGCACTGATCGTCCGCGTCGCCGCGGTCAGCTCGGCCGGGTCCGGGCCCTCGGTGGCGAGCCGCTCGATCTCCTCGTCGACCGCCTTGAGGATCGCGTCGGTGCCCGGCCCGCCCGGGACCGGGCCCGCGGTCAGGACCAGGCACGTCGGATCGCGGACGCCGAAGACCTCGCCGGTGAGCCCCAGTCCGCAGTCCACTGAGGACACCCACCGGTCGCGCCGGGCCAGCCGGCGCGTCAGCCGGCCCAGTGCGGTGTCGGTCAGCAGCAGGCACAGCACGAGGTACGCGAGGTAACCCCGCAGGTCGGTCACCGGGTCGGGGACCCGCCACGCCGAGGCGAACGCGGGCAGCGGCGCCAGCGGATCGACGAACCGGTCGCGGCGCTCGGCCGTGAGGTCCGGCTCGGCGATGACGGGCCGCACCGGTACCGGCCGCGCCGGGATGTCCGAAAAGTACCGCTCGGCGAGCGCGATTCCGCGATCGGCGGAAACATCGCCCGCGAGACACAGGATCGCGTTGCCCGGCGCGTAGTACCGCTCGAAGAAGGCCTGCGCCTGGTCCGTCGTCGCCGTCCGCAGCTCGTCGATCGCGCCGTAGCCGTTGTGCGAGTTCTCGAAGCTGTCGAACAGCAGCGGTGCCAGCTGCAGCCACGGGAAGCCGCCGTACGGGCGCGACACGATCGCGCCGGTGATCTCCTCGGCCACCACGTCGATCTGGTTGGCCAGGCCCGCCGCGGTCAGCGACGGCGACCGCATGCGGTCGGCTTCGAGGAACACCGCGTGCTCCACGCCCGCCGACGGCAGCACCTGGTAGTACTCGGTGTAGTCCAGGTGGGTCGTGCCGTTGAAGACGCCGCCGCAGCTCTGCACGTAGTGCGCGTGCGCCCCGCGGGGCAGGTTCGCCGATCCCTGGAACATCAGGTGCTCGAAGAGGTGCGCGAACCCGCTGAACCCGCGGGGTTCCGACCGGCTGCCGACGTCGTAGACGACCGTCGCCGCGACGACCTCGGCGTCGTGGCCGGGCGCGACGAGCACCCGCAGCCCGTTCGGCAGGACGTGCGGGGTGAGCTGGTAGCGCCGATCGGCGCGCAGAGTGCTGTTCATGACCGTCGCCACGCTAGCCGCATCCGGCCGTCCCCGGCGCAAGGTCATCACTTCGGCGGATGCGGCTTCCGTGTTTGCCGGAACCGCGTCTCCACCGGATTGACGACGCCGACCGGTGCGTGTGAAAACGGTTTCGCCGCCGGTGAAGGTCATCGGGCGGGGCGTACGAAACGACAAACGGAGCGACGCATGGCACAGGCGGAACTCATCCCGGGTGGGATGCTCGGCGTCGACAAGGCGCTGCGCGAAACCGAACTCCTCATCTCGGCGGGCATCATCCTCAGTTCGCTGGAATCGCTGGTGCGGCCGCAGGACGTCGAGGACGACGGCCTGATCAGCTGGCGCATCGGGCGGACCCGGTCGAAGCGGATGGCCAAGGGCAAGACCGGCGAGATCTTCGACAAGATCTTCACCAGCCCGGGCATCCAGGTGCTGACGTCGCTGCGGCTGACCGCGTCGACGCTGGTCGCCCTGCCCGGCACCAACCGGCAGACCAAGGCCGCGGCGATGACCTTCCTCGCCGTCACGAACGTCCTCATGCAACTGCGGAGCAACTACGGCGCGGACGGCTCCGACCACGTCAACCTCGTCGTGTGCGCCGCGGTGGCGGCCAGCAAGTTCTTCCCGAACGACGAGAAGGCACGCAAGGCCTGCACCGCCTTCATCGCCGGGCAGTCCGTGGTCTCCTACTTCGCGGCCGGGCTCGCCAAGGCGGTTTCGCCCTACTGGCGCGACGGCAGCGCGATGGCGGGTATCTTCCGCACCAAGACCTACGGGCAGAAGCACGTCGGCGAACTGCTGAAGAAGTACCCGGTGCTGGCCCGGCTCGGCGGCTGGGGCGTGTGGGTGGGCGAAATGCTCTTCCCGCTCGCGCTGGTGGCCCCGAAGCCGATCGCCGCGGGCCTGCTCGGCACCGGCGTCTCCTTCCACGCCGGCAACGCCGCCTTCATGGGCCTCAACCGGTTCCTGTGGGCGTTCAGCGCGACCTACCCCAGCGTCGTGCACCACTCCAAGCACATGTCCAAGCGCCTCACCGCGGGACAGTAGGGAATCGCCGTGCCTGCCGAAAAGAAGAAGTCCGGCACCCGGACCGTCCTGCGCCTGCTGGCCCCCTACCGGGGACAGCTGGGCGCCGCCGGCATCGTCGGGCTGGCCAGCGCGATCCTGTCGCTGATCCAGCCGATGGTCGTCGGCAACGTCGTCGGAGCGCTCACCACCCGGACCCTCGCGTCCGGGACCCTGATCCTGCTCGTTTCGCTGTTCCTCGGCGACATCGTCCTGCGCGTGATCGAGATGTACCTGCTCGGCCGCTGCGGCGCGATGATGGTGCTCGACACCCGGCGCTCGGTCGTGCAGCGGCTGCTGCGCGCCCCGGTCAAGTCCCACCTGCAACGCCAGCGCGGTGACCTGTTCGTCGGCGCGGTCGCCGACACCGACCTGCTGCACGGGTCGCTGATGATGGGCATGATGAACATCGCCGCGAGCCTCGTGCTCGTCGTCGGCGGGGTCATCTTCATGACCTTCCTCGACCCGTTGCTCACCCTGGTCACGGTCGCGTGCCTCACCGTGGCCGCGGTCGGCAGCGTCTTCGTCGCCCGCCAGGTGCGCAAGGCGATGGCGCAGAACCGCGAAGCCGTCGGCCGCTACGGCGCCGCCCTGCAGCGGGCGCTGATCGCGATCGGCACGGTGAAGGTGAGCCGCGCCGAGGACCGGGAGACCGAACTGGTCCTGACCCACGCCGCCGACGCCACCAGCGCCGACATGCGCGCGGTGCGGCTGCAGGCCGCGATGACGCCGCTGGTCAACCTCGGCATCCACGGTTCGTTCGCCGTCGTGTTCACCCTCGGCGCGGCCCGGATCGCCAGTGGCGCGCTCGACACCGCCGGGTTCGCCTCCTACCTGCTCTACCTGTTCTACATGCTGACACCGCTCATCACGCTGTTCACCAGCTTCGCGCAGATCCAGCTGGGCGTGGCGGCGGGGCAGCGGGTGGAGGGGCTGCTCGACCTCCCGGACGAGCGCGTCGAGGCCGCCGTGGCCGAGCCCGCCTTCTCCTCGTCGGTCCTGGAGTACGACTCGGTGTCCTTCGGGTACGCCGAGGACCGGCCGGTCCTCAAGGACGTGTCCTTCTCCGCGCTCGACCGCGGGCTGACGGCGGTCGTCGGCCCGTCGGGCACGGGCAAGACGACGCTGTTCTCGCTCGCCGCGGGACTCTGGCGGCCCCAGAAGGGCCGGATCCGGCTCGGCGGCGTCGACCTGGGGTCGGTGGACCTGCACACCCTGCGCGGCCGGATCGGCTACGTGGAACAGGACGCCCCGGTGCTCGACGGCACCATCCGGGAGAACCTGCTCTACGCGAACCCCGGCGCGACCGACGCGCAGATCCGCAACGCCGTCGAGCAGGCGCACCTCGCCGAGTGGGTGGACGGCCTCGAAGACGGCCTGGAGACCAAGGTCGGCGAGTCGGGCGCGGCGATCTCCGGCGGCCAGCGGCAGCGGATCGCGATCGCGCGGATGCTGCTGCTGGAACCGGATGTGCTGCTGCTGGACGAAGCCACGTCCCAATTGGACGCCGAAGCCGAGCTCGCGCTCCGCAAGGCGGTCGCCGAGGTGGCGCGCGAGCGCGCGGTCGTCGCCGTCGCGCACCGGCTGTCCACTGTGGTCGAAGCCGACCGGATCGTCGTGCTCGACGGCGGCCGGGTCCGCGCGGTCGGCGACCACCAGTCGCTCCTCGCGGGCGACGACCTCTACCAGCGCCTGGTGGCGACGCAGCTGTTGCCCGAGGCCACCGTCCTCACCGCAGGGAGGAACTCGTGAACCGGCTGGTGTTGAAGGGCGGCCTCGCCGCGGCCGCCGGCGTGCTGACCGCCGTGCCGTTCGCGGCGGGCGCGGTCTACCAGAACGTGCTGACCCGCCGGGACAACCGGGAGCTGCCCGGCCTCGGCGAACTCGTCGACGTCGACGGCCGCAAGGTGCACGTCCGCCGGCTGGGCGAGCCCGCCGAGGGCCCGACCGTGGTCTTCGAGAGCGGGCTGTCCTCGCCGCTGGAGATGTGGAGCCGGGTGCAGACGGCGGTGGCGGAGGTCGCGCCGACGATCTCCTACGACCGCGCCGGCATCGGGTGGAGCGAGGCCGGCGAGCGGCCGCGCACCGCCGCGCGGATCCGCGGCGAGTTCGAGCGGCTCCTGGAGGTGCTCGACGTCCGCGGTCCGCTGATCCTGGTCGGTCACTCCTACGGCGGCATGCTGCTGCGCGCCTTCGCCCAGGAGCACCCGGACCGGGTCGCCGGCGTCGTGCTGGTCGACGCGGCCCACCCCGAGCAGCTCGAACGCTCGGCCCGGCAGCGCCTCGGCCTGCCGCTGATGCGGGCGAGCGTGCGCAGCAGCCTGTTCTGGTCGCGCTTCGGCCGCAACCGGCTGCGCAAGGTCGACTCCGGCAGCCAGCTCACCGGCCTGCCCGAGGTGGAGCTGAAGACCACGATCGCGCGCATGATGACCACCCGCAACTGGGCCGCCTCGGAGGCCGAGATCGACGCGTGGCTCGCGCACGTGGTCGAAGAGATCCGCACGGCCACCCTGCCCGACGGCGTCCCGCTCTTCGTCGTGACGGCGGAGGAAACGGAAAAGGCCGACCCGGTGCACGGCGAACTGCAGCGCGAGCTGGCGTCGCTGTCCGCGGTGTCGGTGCAGCAGACCCTGCCCGGGGCCACCCACCTCGGGATGTTGTGCTCGGCCGGGTCCGCCCACGGCGTGACCGCGGCCGTGCTCGAAGTCGTCGACGCGGCCCGCACGGGCCGGGCCGTCAAACCCATCGAACCCGCTGAACTCGTCGAACTCGAACCACCGGGAGACCAGCCGTGAGCACCTCGACCCGCACCCTCGCCGCGATCAGCGCCCGGTACGCCCTCTACGGCGTCCTCGGCAGCTGGCTGGTCGCCACCACCCTGAGCCAGGACCCCACCCGCAAGTTCGACAAGATCCGCAAGCTGGACCCGACCGGCTCGCTCATCCCGGACTGGCGGTTCTTCGCGCCCCGGCCCGGCATGCACGACTACCACCTGCTGATCCGGGACGAGCTGCCCGAAGGCGAGGTCACGCCCTGGAAGGAGTACTGCCAGGTCGAGGAACGCAAGTGGCAGCACTTCTTCTGGTACCCGGGCCGCCGGGCGGAGAAGGTCGTCACCGACGCGGTGTCGGGCCTGATCCAGATGCAGCCGGACCTCAAGGACCGCAAGGAGGACGTCCAGGTCTCCGTGCCGTACCTGACCCTGCTGAACTACGCGACCCACCAGGTGCCCCACCACCCGGAGGCCAAGCGCGTGCAGTTCCTGATCGCGACGTCGGCGGGCTACGACGAGACGGAGGAGCCGATGATGCTCTTCCTGTCGAACCCGCACCCGCTGGCCTGACCGTGGTACACGGCGACGGCGTCACGGTCCTCATGGCCGGTTCGTTCAGCGTTTCGGCGGACAACATCCGCTGGCTGCGGGCCAACGTCCCGGAGATCACCTCGGTGGAGCTGGTCCTGGACCGTGACCAGCTCTGCGCGCGGGCGGGCGCCGCCGGCCGGGCCGTGGGCATCGTCGACGCGGCGAGCCCGGAACTGACCGGGCTCGCCGAGCGGTTCGGCGCGGTCGCCGCGGGGGGCATCCTCGCGGTGACGGCCAACCCGGCCGAAGACCACATCGTCGGGCTCTTCGCGCGGGGCGTTTTGGGGGTCACCCTCACCTCCAGCCCCGCCGAAGAGCTCGTCACCGCGATCCGCGGAGTGGCTTCGGGCCACTGGTTCGCGCCGCCGCGGTACCTCGCCGCGGTGGCGGAGACGGTGGTCCGCAACCCGCGCGGGCCCCGGGCGCAGAAGCTGCGCGACCTGCTCACCGAGCGCGAGCTGGACGTGCTGCTGCTGCTCGCGGGCGGCAGCACCAACCAGGAGATCGCCGACAAGCTCGGGATTTCGGTGACGACGGTGCGCAGCCACGTGCTGAGCATCCTGCGGAAGCTCAACGTGCCGAACCGCACGGTGGCGGCGATCTGCGCCTACCGGTCGGGCCTCGCGGGGGTCTGAGGCGGCCCTCCGCACATCGGTGGATGTCCCTGACTCGGGCGGTGCCGTATTTTCCTTCCACCGCAGAGAAAATGGGAGGTTCCTTGAACATCGTCGAAACCGCGGCGAACACCCCGTCCGCTTCCGTGCTGCCCGCGGCAGGCGGATTCGCGGCGCCGGAACCGCCCATCACCTGCACGCCGGCCGCGATCGACCTCGCGGGCATCGGGTTCGGCGCGGCCGGGTTCGGCTACCTGGCGGCCAGGGCGTTCTACCACAAGCACGTCCACCACGGCGGGCACTTCGCGGACGACATCGATGACGTGCGGTTCCCCGGGGAAGCTTCGGCCGACGAGCTGATCCGGTACCGCGCGGGCTGAACCGCCGTCGCGGATGACTCGTTCGGGACCTCCGGCGTCCCGAACGAGTCATTCGCGATGTTCGGGCCGGGCGCGGGAGGGGCTGGGATGCCGGGCCCGTGCACCCACTCTGGGGGGCGCACGGCGCACGGGCCCGGCAATGGGGCCGGCCACCCGGGAATCGGCACCGGGCCCGGCCATGGGACCAGCGTATGGCCCGGCCCGGACCCGGAACCATGTGCATTTCCCGGAAAACTCCAGAGCGAACTGCGGATTGCCGCTCAGCGCCGTCGTGGCGACGCGAGGTGGCGCAGCGCCCTGGCCGCCGCGTTCGCGCCGCACATGCCGTGCGCGCCCGCGCCGGGCGGGGTCGCCGCCGAGCACAGGTACATCCCGGGCACTCCGACGTCGTAGGGGGAGAGCGTGATGCGGGGCCCGAACACGAGCTGGCGGACCGTCGTGGCGCCGGTGACGACGTCGCCGCCGACGTAGTTCGGGTTGTACACCGCCAGTTGCGTGGCCGACCGCACGGCCATGCCGACGATCCGGTCCCGGAAGCCGGGCGCGAACCGTTCGATCTGCGCGATGATGGCTTCGGTGGCGTCACCCGGGTAGCCGTGCGGCACGTGGGCGTAGGTCCACAATGGATGGACGGTGCCCGCCGAACGCCCCGGGTCGGCCAGGTACTGCTGCCCGGCCAGGACGAAGGGCCGCACCGGCAGCCGGCCGGCGTGGATCTCGCGTTCGCCCGCGGCCAGCTCGGCGTACGTCCCTCCCAAGTGGACGGTGCCGGCGCGGCCGACGTCCGCGTTGGCCCACGGCACGCCGCCCTCCACGGCGAAGTCGACCTTGAACGCGCCCGGCCCGTGCCGGTACCGGCGGTAGGCGCGGGCGATCCGCGGGGGCAGGCGGTCGCCGAGGATGTCCGCGACCGCGCCGGGGGTGAGGTCGAACAGCGTCACGTCGGCCGGCGGCAGCTGCGCCGCCGAGGTGATCCGCACGCCCGTCTCGATCCGGCCGCCGAGGTCGGCCAGCAGCTTCGCCAGCGCGGCGGTGATCGAGCCGGACCCGCCGACCGCGACCGGCCAGCCGTGCCGGTGCCCGGCCGCGATGATGCCGAGGCCGATGGCCGACGTCATCGGGTGGTGCAGCGGCCGGAAGGCGTGCGCGGCGATCCCGCCGAACAGCGCCCGCGCCCGCTCGGTGGCGAACAGCCGCGCGAAGACCGCGCCGGGCAGGACCGCGGGCAGGCCGAACCGGGCCAGCGTCAAGGGGTGCTTCGGGAACCGCAGCAACGGGCCCATGATGTCCTCGGCGAGCGCGTCGAACCGCGCGGCCGGACGTCCGAACGCCCGCCGCCAGCGGGCGCCGTCGGAGCCGAGCGCGGCTTCGGTGTCCGCGACGGACCGGTGCAGCAGGGCCGCGTCGCCGCCGTCGAGCGGGTGGGCGCAGTCGATCTCCGGCCACGCCCAGGACAGCCCGTACCGGTCGAGGCCCAGCCCGGCCAGGAAGGCCGAGCCGACGGCCATCGGGTGGAAGGCCGAGCAGTCGTCGTGCAGCAGGCCGGGCCGGATCGCCTCGGTGGACCGGGCACCCCCGCCGATCCGTTCGGCGGCCTCGAGCACGGTGACTTCGACGCCCGCGCGGGCCAGGGCCACGGCGGCGGCGAGCCCGTTCGGGCCGCTCCCGACGACGACGGCGCTGCTCATGGTCTGCTCCCGATCATCCGCGGATCACGGACGTCCAGTCTCGGCTCCGGCGGCGGTTCGCGGGCGGAAAGGCGCCGGATCGGGGAGAAGGTTCCTCGAAGGGCGGACCGGCCGGGTGCGGTCGTGAGGGATTTCCCCACCCGCGTCCGCCGCGCCGGTGCCGCCGGCTTCGGAGTGGTGTCATGAAGGGAACGCACGCGAGCCGGGAAGGGGCGGCGGATGGGAACCGGAGCGCAGGTGATCGTGGCGGCGGTGGCCGTACTGGTGGTGCTGACCCGGCTCGCCGTCGCGCTCTGCCAGGCCCGCACCGACGGCCGGATCGCGGCCCGCCGCGCCCGCGAAGACCGGCGGCTCCCGGCGGCTTAGCCGCGGAAACCGAGCACGCCCGCACCACCCGGATGGTTGACTGGGGCCATGCTGGTGGGTGCGCACGAGGTCGCGGTGTTCGAGAGCAACCGGGCGAGGCTGGAGGCCATCGCCTACCGCCTGTTGGGGTCGGCCACCGATGCCGAGGACGCCGTGCAGGACACCTTCCTGCGCTGGCAGGCCGCCGACCGGGAGCTCGTCGAGACGCCCGAGGCGTGGCTGACGAAGGTGCTCACCAACCTCTGCCTCAACCGCCTCACCTCGGCGCGGGCCCGGCGGGAGACCTACGTCGGTCAGTGGCTTCCGGAGCCGGTCCTGGCCGGGGACCGGATGCTCGGTCCCTCCGACACCGTCGAACAACGCGAATCGGTCTCCATCGCGATGCTCACGCTGATGGAGCGGCTCTCGGCCAAGGAACGTGTCGTGTACGTGCTGCGGGAGGCGTTCGGGTACTCGCACGGCGAGATCGCCGAGGTGCTCGACCTCACCGAGCCGAACTGCCAGCAGATCTACCGGCGGGCCAAGCAGCACCTGGTCGCCGACCGCCGCCGGGTCGAGGTCGACGCGGCCGCGGCCCGCAAGATCGTCGAGGAGTTCCTCGCCGCGGCGCTCAGCGGCCGGACCGACTCGCTCGTCAAGCTGCTGGCCGACGACGCGACCAGCGTCGGCGACGGTGGCGGTGTCCTCTTCTCGCTGCCGCGGCCGGTCACCGGGGCAGTCCGGGTGGCGCGGTTCCTGCGCGGGCTGTTCGAGCCCAGCGAGGCCAAGTGGGCGTTGATCGGCGGCCGGCCCGTCCTGTACGCCGCGGTCGCCAACGGCGTCCCGGCGCTGGTGCTGGAGGTCGGCGACCGGGTCGCCGGGATCGTCACGCTGGACGTGACCACCGACGGCATCGCGGCCGTCCACGCCCAGGTCAACCCCGGCAAACTCGCGCACGCCGCCCGCCAGTGGGACGCCTCGGAGCACGGGGAGCCGCTCGCCGACACCTGGTGACCCAGGTCACACCCGTCTCCTGTCAGGTTTCGCGCCGCTGTCCGGTTCAGGGAGCACACACCGACCGGACAGGAGCAAGACCATGAAGCACCGCATCGTCGTTCTCGGGGCCGGGTACGCCGGAGCCAACGCCGCCGGCCGCCTCGCCAAGCGGCTGCACCCCGCCGACACCGAGATCACCCTGGTCAACGCCGAGCCCGACTTCGTCGAGCGCGTCCGCATGCACCAGCTGGCGACCGGCCAGGACCTGAAGCCCCGCCCGCTGGCCGACGTCTTCGCGGGCACCGGCGTGCAGGTGCGGATCGCGCGGGTCGCCGCCGTCGACGCCGAACGCAAGACCGTCGCCCTCTCCGGCGGCGACGAGCTCGGCTACGACACGCTCGTCTACGCCCTCGGCAGCACCGCCGCCGACAGCGGCGTTCCCGGCGTCGCCGAGCACGCCCACCACCTCGCCGGCCAGCAGTCCGCGCTGCGGCTGCGGGCGCGGCTGGCGGAGCTCCCGGCGGGCGGGACCGTGCTGGTCGTCGGCGGTGGCCTCACCGGCATCGAAGCCGTCACCGAAATCGCCGAAGCCCGCCCGGACCTCGAAGTCGCCCTCGCCGCCCGCGGCGGCCTCGGTGACTGGCTGAGCGAAAAGGGGCAGGGCCACCTGCGCAAGACGTTCGGCAGGCTCGGCATCACCGTGCACGAAAACACCGGCATCACGAGCGTGGGTCCGGCCGTCGCGGTCACCGCCGACGGCCGCACGATCCCGGCCCGGGCGACCGTCTGGACGGCCGGGTTCGCCGTGCACCCCATCGCCGCCGCCACGACGCTGGAGGTCTCCGCGACCGGGCAGATCGTCGTCGACGACACCATGCGGTCGATCTCGCACGCCGACGTCTACGCCGTCGGCGACGCCGCGCTCGCCCCGGGTGCGAACGGCGATCCGCTGCGGATGTCCTGCGCCTCGGGCGTTCCCACCGCCTACCAGGCGGCCGACGCCATCGCCGCCCGGCTGACCGGTCGCCCGCTTCCGGAGAACAAGATCGGCTACCTCGGCCAGTGCATCAGCCTCGGCCGCCGTGACGCCCTCGTGCAGTGGGTGACCCCGGACGACCAGCCGAAACCGTCCGCCCTCACCGGCAAGACGGCCGCGCGCGTCAAGGAACTGATCTGCAAGAGCGCGGCCTGGAGCATCTCGCACCCGACGTCGATGGCCCTGGTGCGCCGCCGCCACCTCGCCCTGGCCGAAGAACCGCTCGCGACCGCCGTCTGACACTGCCCGGAAAGGGGAACCACCATGATCCTGCTCACCGGAGCCAACGGCGTCGTGGGACGCCAGGTGCAGAAGCTGCTCTCGGAGGAAGGCGTGCCCGTCACCGCGGTCACTCGGGGCCTCGACGGGATGCCCGGCACCGTGACGGCCGTCCGCGGCGACCTGTTCCATCCACAGTGGATCGAACCGGCGCTGGAGGGCGTCGAAGCCGTGCAGATCAGCCCGCGTGCCACCGGCCCGGGCCTCGGCGAGCTGCTGAAGCTGGCCGTCAAGCAAGGAGTGCGGCGCGCGGTGCTCCTGTCGGCCACCACCGTGGAACACCCGGCGGGAGAGCCCCGCTTCGCCGCCGAGTTCCGGGCCGCCGAGGACCTCGTCACCCGCTCCGGTCTGGAGTGGACGGTCCTGCGCCTGGCCGACTTCGCCGCCAACGCGCTGGCCTGGGCGCCGCAGCTCAAGGCGGGCGACGTCGTGCGCGGCGCATACGGCCGGGCCGCCAGCTCGCCGATCCACGAAGCCGACATCGCCGCCGTCGCCGTCCGGGCTCTGCGCGGCACCGTCCCGGCGGAGACGGTGTCCACCCTGACCGGGCCACAGTCACTGGACCAGCACGAGAAGGTGCGGCTCATCGGCGCCGCCACCGGGCGGGCACTGTCCTTTCAGGAGCTCCCACCCGAGCAGGTCCGGCAAGGCCTGCTCGCGCAGGGGTTGCCCGAGGAAGTCCCGGCTCGCCTGCTCGGCTCGCTCGCCGACTACAGCGAGCGTCCCGGCCCCACCACCGGGACCGTGGAAGACCTGCTGGGCCGGCCCGCGCTCACCTTCGCCGATTGGGCCCGCGACAACGCCGCCGCCTTCGGCCGTTGAGCGGCCGGCCGTGAGATCGTCACGCGCGCAACGGAGCCGCGATCGGACGGAGCGCGCGTGCCGTGGCGGCCCGCAGGTTCTTCCGGTGGCGCCGCACGAAGACGAACTCGTCCACCGGCATCGCCGCGAAGAACCCGAAGGCGGCGACCGGGGCCAGCAGTGCCGCGCCGTGCCCGAGGGCGCCGGTCAAGGTGAACCACAGGAAGATGTTGGGCGTGCACTGGGTGATGAACAGGTCGCGGGCTTCACCCGGCGAGAGGGCGCGCTTCCTGAGGTACAGCCACGCGATCGCGCGCAGGACGAGCAAGGTCGCGAGGACGGCGGCCGCCGGCGGCAGCAGGTCGGCCGGGTCCACGCCGTCGGCCGGGGTCAGCGCGAAGGTCGCGACCGCGGCCAGCGGCACCAGGGCGGCGCCGCCGACCCACGTCCAGTTGGTGCTCAGCTGCCCGGCCCGGATGGGGTCGCGCCGTCGAAGCACCTGCGCGGCGACGGCGGGCAGCACCATGGCCCCGCCCAGCACCGCGAGGTAGCCGGCCGCGGCGGTGCCGAGGCCGGGCAGCCGGTGCGGGAGCCACGCGGCCGCCAGCAGCACGACCGGGAGCACGAGCGAGGCCGTCACCGTCTGCCGGACGGACGCGAAGTAGTCGCCGCCCCACAACAGGGAAAGCGCCGGGGTGAGCAGGGCCGGGGGCAGGAGCAGGAACAGGCCGAGCGACGACCCGGGTCCGCCCGCGAAGAACCACGCGAGGGCCAAGCCGGCCCCGACGCGCAGCCCGGTCAGCGGAAGCGCCTTCCGGAGGCTCGGGCCGAACCCCCGCAGCACGCCGGAGTGCAGCCGGAGCATGCCGAAGAACGTGCTCAGCCCCAGCAGGGCGACGAGCACCGCGGTGAACACCGGCGGCGGGACGGGGACGTGCACCGCGAGCTGGGCGGCCGCTCCCAGTGCGGCGCCGCCGGCCACCAGCACCGGCAGCCGGATCTCGACGAGCTCGCCGAAGTCGTGCACGGTCTTCCCCGAGCCGCGGGCGATCCGGCGCAGGTCCTCTTCGGACACCGGCCGCGCGTTGGGGACCTTCAGGTCGTGGTAGTCCTCTTCCGCGAGGCCCGCGACGACGACGGCGAACATCTCGACCACGTACTTGTGCGCGACGACGAGGATGTTCTTCCCGGCCCGGGAGCGGGGCAGCAGGACCTGTTCGTAGTACCGGCGGACCCGCTCGTGCAGCAGCGCCCATGACTCGCCGCCGGGCGGGCAGCCGGTGCTGCGGTGGAAGTGTTCGGTGTAGGCGCGGAAACCGATGCTCTTCTTGACCAGGCTCTTGTTCTGCGCGGTGAACACACCGAAGTCCCGCTCCACGAGCGCGTCCGAAACGACCAGCTCGGGCTGCTCTTCGAGCCGGTCGGCGATGACGTCGGCGGTGTCCCTCGCCCGTGCCAGCGGCGAGACGTGGACTTCGTCGAGGCGGATGCCGAGCGCGGCGACGCGGTCGCCGGCCTGCCGCGCCTGCCGGCGGCCCAGGTCGGTGAGCGGGGTGTCCTGCCTGCCCGCGAACAGGTTCTGTTCGTTCGCCAGCGATTCGCCGTGCCGGAGGAAGTGAATGGCCATCCGCGAGTGCTCCCGGAACTATGCGGAACGAGAACCGGTCCACGCCGACCGACTCACCGATCGATGACCGGCTACCGGCATCGTCATCCGGGCGGGGGAGCGGAAACCATCCGCATCAGCCGAAATCTCCCCGGCGCGGCTCGTGGTCTCAGGACCCGGCTTCTTCCAACGGCAGCGGTGGCGGCGGCGAGGTCGTCGCCGCGTGTGCTGTCAGCGCGGTGGCGAGGACCTGCAGCTGCCGCACCGAGGTCGGGGCGTAGCCGGTCAGCTGCTCGATCCGCTGCAGCCGGTAGTCCAGGGTGCTGCGGTGGATGATCAGCTCCGCCGCGGCCTTGGACCGGTTGCCGTCGGCGGCGAGCAGCGCGCACAGGGTCTCCAGCAGTACCGCGTTGCGCGTGACGGGCTCGATCTTGCCCGCGAGCAGGCCGGTCACCGACGGCTGGGCCAGCACCGCGTACTCCACCAGCACGTCGCCGAGGAGGTAGCAGCCCGGTGGCCGCCGGGCCGCCAGTGCCGATGTGACGACGTCCACCGCTTCGGCCCGGCCGGACGGCACGCGGCCCGTCTTCTGCCACGAGACGCCCGCCCACGTCTCCGCCGGCAGGGACTCCTGGATGCGCGTGCAGCGGGCGAACCCGGTTTCCTCGTCGCCGGCCGGGACGAGGACGTAGCCGCCGTGCTCGCACAGGATTCCGAGCACCCCGCTGCCCGCCCCGTCCAGCACGGCGGGGTCGAGCGGGGTGGTGGACACCGTGCGGAACGCCATCACGGCATAGGCCGGCGCGAACCGGCCCTGGTCGGTGGATGCCTCGCCCTTCAGCAGCGCCATGGCGTCGTGGTGGGCCGCCGAGTGCGGTGCCGGGTCGGCGAGGACCGTGTCCTGGTAGCCCCGCAACAGCTCGCGCAGGAACCGGTTGCACGTCTCGGTGAGCGCCCTGAGCTGGGTCGTGGTCGTGCCGGGTGCGGCCGCGCGGACGGCGACCGTCTCTTCCCCGGCCCGGCCCAGCAGCTCGAGGACCTGGTCGAGCGGCCAGCCGCCGGTGGCGCAGCTGTGCCCCATGGTGCGCGCCGCGGCGATCGCGCGCGCGTCCCACTCGCCGCAACCGTCTTCGCACAGCAGCGCGAGGGCCATGGTGACCAGGTCACCGGCCTTCTTGCGCTGGGCGGGCGGCACCCGTTCGACGTCGCCGAGCAGCCGGGACCGGATTTCGGCGTGGAGGGCGTTGCTCTGGAGGGCGAACATCGCGCGTGGGGTCCCCTTCGCGTCACGGTGTGCACATTCGTGGTGGGCGATCACCGCCGTCGATCGAGTGTAAGCGTTGCATCGCCCCGGCCGGGTCCGCGTCCGCGGAATTCGGGGGCCGGCCGGGCGGAGCGCGGAAGGCTTCCGCGAAGTGCGGAGGCAGCCTGCCGGATTTCCGCGTGATGCCCGGATTTCAGTTCGGCGCGGCCGCCGGTCCGGTGGTGCCCCGGTGGACCAGCTCGGTCGGGAGCACGACGTCCGCGGGCGGGGCCTGCCGCTGCAGCTGGTCGAGCAGGAGCCCGGCCGCGCGCTCGCCCTGCGCGACTACCGGCTGCGCGATCGTCGAGAGGTCGAAGGCCGCTGCCAGCTCGTGGTCGTCGTGGCCGATGATCGACATCCCGGCGGGCACGTCGACCCCGGCCCGGCGCAGCGCCTGCAGGGCGCCAAAGGCCATCTCGTCGGACATCGCGAACACGGCGGTCGGCGGATTCTCCAGCGCGAGCAGGCGATCCATCGCCACCTGGCCGTCGGCCGCGGTGAACCGGCCGGCCGCCTCCAGGGCCGGCTCCGGCTCGATCCCGGCCTCCGCCAGCGCCTGCCGGTAGCCGTTGCGGCGCCGGCCGGGCGTGGTGAACCCGTGGGGTGGCGGGTCGGTCTCCCCGAGCAGGCCGATCCGGCGGTGACCCAGCTCGACCAGGTGCCGGACCGCGCGCGTCGCCCCGGCGAAGTCGTCGATGCGGACCGAGGAGATGCCGTCGGCGGTGCTGCCGACGAGGACCACGGGAACCCGCAGCGCCAGCAGGGCGTCGGCCTCCCACCGGCTCAGCGGCAGGCACAGCACGAGGACCGCGTCGACCCGCCGCCGCACCGGCATCTCGGTGAAGAACCGCGCCCGGCTCGGCTCGTCGGGCACCCCGTAGACGACGAGGTCCAGGCCCGCTTCGCGCAGCACGGTCTCCGCCCCGGCGATCACCGTGCCGAAGAACCACCGGGAGACGAACGGCACCACGATCCCGACGGAGTTGGTGCGGCCCGAAGCGAGGCTCGACGCGTTGAACGGGATCACGTAGTCGAGCTCGGCGGCCGCGCGTTCGACCCGGGCCCGGGTCTCCGCGGTCACCGACGGCAGCCCGCGCAGGGCCCGGGAAGCCGTGGCCGTGGACACCTGGGCCTGCTTGGCGACGTCGCGGATCGAGGGCATGCGTACCTCCTGCGAGCGCACGGTACCCGGTGGCGGGGCAGGCCCGGTGGCAAACGCGAAGACCGGGCCGGTCGGAACCGGCCCGGTCTTCGCGCGGGGACGCACTTCAGGAGACGCGCTGCTCGCGGGTCTCGAGGAGGCTCTCCACGGAAAGCCGCGTGTCGCCCGTCTTGCCGAAGTCGATGGGCGTGTCGTGCTTGTGGATCACGTTGTCACCGCAGCCGTTGATGTTGACCCACGCGTCGACGGCCTTGTGCACGATGGCGTGGAACCAGGCCGTGTCGGTCTGCGGGAGCCCCATTTCGAGCGGGGCGAGCTCCTTGAGCGACGGAATGCGGGACTCGATGGTGGCTGACGTGCTCACGGGTACCTCCACTGGTGGTTGGCAGCCTGGGGCTGTGCCGGGAACGCTAGTGAGCGTCCCGGCGCCCGCACATCCACCGAATGACGGGGAAACCCCGTCGAACTGCGCATTCCGCTGAGTCGTCACCGCGATTCTCGGGACGCTGCGCCAATTCGAAGCCGGGTGATACAAGGCACACGTCGGCTGTGGTGAACACTTCTTGAACTCGCTTGGCCTCCGCGGTCGTGACATGCCATCGTGACGAAGTCGGTTGCCGGGTGAATCAAAAATTATCGGCGATCTTCAGTGTGTGAAAACATCATTCCGAGTCTTTCCAAGAAGGGGAAACCATGTCCGTGGCCACACCGTCCCGGGTCGTCATCGTCGCCAACGACACCGAATTCGGCGCCACTGGAATCCACCTCGCTTCCGCGGTGGCGCCGACCCTGTGCGAAACCGCGATCCTGGTCGCCGCGGTCGGCGCCGGCGCCGCGGTCACCGCGTGCGCGGGCTACGTCGCGAACGCCTGGGCCAACAACTACGGCCACCGCCGCGGGCACTACCAGGACCAGGAAGACCTGGAGGCGCTGCGCGGTGCCGCCGTCGCGGGCGGCTCGCTGGCCGAGCTGGTCGACGCTCGCACCGAAGCTCTCGGCTGATCCTCGTCACCGCCTCGATTCGGCTGTTCCAGGAAAGGGAAAAATGTACTCGGCAGAATCCCGTGTTGCGCTCGCTGCGTGCAAAGAGGAATTCGGTACCGACGGCGGATACCTGCGTGACCGGCCGACCGTGCCGGTTTCCTGCTACCGCGCCGCGGCGGTGACGGTCGCGGCGGGCGTGGCCGCGGCTTTCGCGACCGGTGCGGCGCTCGTTGCGGCCGCTCATCATTTCGGTGGTCACTACGGTTCCGAATGCGAAAGCGTCGGCGACGGAACGCCGATCGGCGGTGGTTCGGTGCAGGATTTGATCGGCACCAGGGTCAACGCCCTTCGGGTCTGACGCTCATCCGATACCGCTGCCGGTGCGCGACCTGCGTGCCGGCAGCGGTATCCGCTTTTCCCGGAGCTTTCGTCCGCCGGACGGCCAGGCCGCCGAATGCCGGGAGAACTTCCCCGGTTCGCGCAGTGAACTGCCGCAGCCGGGGCTTCTAGCGTGATGGCGCTCTCTTTCCATCCACGAGAACAGGGGACTTCGATGGCACCACCGAAGGACGACGGACCCGGCCTGTCCCGGACGCTGAGTTCCCGGCACCTGTCGATGATCGCCGTCGGCGGCGTCATCGGTGCCGGGTTGTTCGTCGGCTCCGGGCAGGCGATCGCCGACGCCGGGCCCGCGGTGCTGATCACCTACGCCCTCGCCGGCGTGCTGGTCATCCTCGTCATGCGCATGCTGGGGGAGATGGCGACCGCGGACCCGCGGACGGGCTCCTTCTCGGCTTACGCCGAGGAGGGCATCGGCCGCTGGGCGGGCTTCTCGGTGGGGTGGCTCTACTGGTGGTTCTGGGTGACCACGATCGGGGTCGAGGCCACGGCGGGCGCGGCCATCGTGCACCGCTGGATCCCGCTGCTGCCGCAGTGGGCCTGGGTGCTCGTGCTGATGGCGGTGCTCACCCTGACCAACCTGTTCTCGGTGAAGTCCTACGGCGAGTTCGAGTTCTGGTTCGCCTCGATCAAGGTCGCGGCGATCGTCGTCTTCGTCCTGCTCGGCCTCGCGGCGGTGCTGGGTGTGCTGCCCGGCGTCGAGGCGCCGGGGCTGCGCAACCTCACCGGCCACGGCGGGTTCGCCCCGCACGGCGCGGGACCGGTGTTCGCGGCGATCTTCGTGGTGGTGTTCTCCTTCTTCGGAGCCGAAATCGCCACGATCGCGGCGTCGGAGTCGCCGGACCCGGTCGGCGCCGCGCGCCGGGCGGTGCGCTCGATCATGTGGCGCATCCTGGTGTTCTACTTGGGCTCCATCGCGGTCGTGGTGACGCTGCTGCCCTACGACGACGCCAGTGTCGGCAAGAGCCCGTACGTCGCCGTGCTCGACCTGATCGGGCTACCGGCGGCGGGGACCGTGATGGACGTCATCGTGCTGACGGCCGTCCTGTCGTGCCTGAACTCCGGGCTGTACACCGCGTCCCGGATGGCCTTCTCGCTGTCGGGCCGAGGCGACGCGCCGAGCTCGTGGCGGCGGATCTCCGCCGGCGGCGTCCCCCGGGTCGCGGTTCTGGTGTCGACGGTCGTCGGGTTCGCCACGGTGGTGCTGAACTACTTCGTGCCCGAGGAGGTGTTCAGCTTCCTGCTCAACACCTCCGGCGCGCTGGCGGTGTTCATCTGGCTCGCCATTTCCGTTACGCAGCTGCGGATGCGGCGCCGGCTGGAGGCCGCGCACCCCGGCGGCCTGCCGCTGCGGATGTGGGGTTACCCGTACCTGACGTGGCTGGCGATCGCGGCGATGACCGGCCTGCTCGTGGCGATGCTCTTCTCGCCGTCGGGACGGCCGCAGCTGCTGGCCAGCCTGGCGCTGACCGTGGTCGTGGTGGCGGTCGGCATCACCCGGCAGGTGCGGGCAAAAGCGGCAAAATCGGAAGAAGGCGACCCGGCGGCAATCCGATGAATGCGGAAAGAACCTCCGGCGATCGCCATTCCGGTTTCATTGTTTCGGTGGATGTCAACGCGGATCCGGCGACCTAATCTCGGTGCCATGAACGCAATCACTTCCGAAACCGCCGTTGCCCGTTACATGACCAACACGTCGCTGCCGGCCGGCCCGCTCGAGGTCGTCACCTCGGAGGACCCCACGGCCTGCTGCATCAACCTCCTGCGCGCCCTGCACGCGGCCGAGGAAGCGACCCAGACGGCGCGGGCCCACAACCTGGCGGACCAGGCGTACCGCCGGGCGTTCGGCACCGGCTACCACGCCGAGGCGCCGGCTGTCGGCGTCGGCGCGCTCAACGACCTGTCCGCCCGGAGCCTGATCGCCGCGATGGCCCGCTGATCACCGGGGTTTCCCGGCCGATTCACCGAACGAAATGGATGAAGTGAAGTTGTCCCGAATCGAAGAATTCTCGAACACCCAGGGCGCGAACATCGCCACGCTCGAGGTGCCGTCCGTCCTCCAGCCGGTCGGCTGCACCCTCGATGCGGCGTTCCACGCGGCCAGGGCCGCGTTCAACGCGACGAAGGCCGTCGACTACGAAGTGGCGGCCAAGTTCGCGCGCGAAGCCGTCCACCACGGCGGCTTCACCGCCACCGACCGGAACCTTTCCGCGGTCGCCGATGACCTGTCGAGCGAGGCGCTGCTCGCGGTCCGGAGCGACCTGGTCTGAGTGTGGACGAAGAAAGCCGCACCGGGGACAGTCCCGGTGCGGCTTTTCGTCCGTGCGGTCAGCCGCTCGCGGGCAGGCCCGCCCACGCTTCGGTCAGGCTCAGCGGGCGCATCGACAGCGTGTACTCGTACGTGGCGTCCGCCGCGACCTGGCTCTTCTCCCGCACCGGGTTCGGGGTGTCGCCCACACCGGTGGCCGCGTGGTCGGCGTGCAGCGTGAACCAGCCGGAGTTCCGTTGCAGCTGGAACGAGTAGGCCGCCCGGTCCAGGTCGTCGTACGGCGTGACACTGACGTCCTTCATCCCGCTGACGAGCAGCCCGGACAGCCGGCCGTCGGTCAGCAGGGCCCAGCGGGCGTCGGTGTGGTTGCCGTGGTCCTGCGGGCGGTGGTAGTCCACGTACTGCTCGTCCACAGTGGACTTGTTCACCGCGATCGGCGTGCCGTCCTTGCGGTCGACGTAGCTCTCCGCGGTCCGGCCGTACCAGGAGAACTGCTTGAAGCTGTCCGGGACGCCCAGCGAAACCCCGATCCGCGGCAGGTAGTTGAGCGTGCGGATCGTGCCCTGCGGCGTCACCTTGTGGCCCAGGCGCAGCACGCCCGCCGAGTCCACTGTGTAGGTCATGGTCTGGTCGAACCACGCGCCCGCCACGTCCGGCGCGGCCACCCGGCTGTCCACGACGACGCGGGCGCTGCCGGCCGCGGGTTCGACGCGCACGCCCGTGACCGTGGTCCGCAGGCGGTCGAGACCCAGCTTGCGCCAGTCCTCGCCCTCGGCCCGGCCCCAGGCGAACGTCTCGTTGCTGATCGGGGCGCGCCACGCGTCGAGCTTCGGCCCGCTCGCCAGCAGTTCCTTGCCCCACGACGTCATCGACGACAACGTCCCGGTGCGTTTGTCCACCCGGTAGGCGACCGGCCCGGCCTGGGCGGTGACGGTGTCCGCGGTCTCGCGCGTCGTCACCCGGCCCCAGTCGAGGGACGCCTGGTCGAGGCCGGGCACCCGCGTGCCGCCCAGGGAGAACTGGTCGTGCGCCAGGACGTGCCCGGCCGGCAGGAGCGCCTGCGGCTTCTTGACGACCGCCTCGACCGTGAGGAACCGCTCGCGGTCACCCGCCTTGACCGGCAGGGCGATCCGGCCGGTGGAGGCCGCCGCGACGCGCAGGGGCTGTTCCCCGCTCTTGATCGTCTTCGAGCCTTCGGTGACGCGCCACCGCAGGTTCAGCTCGGCGGTGTCGCTGAACTGGCGTTCGTTCGTCACCGACAGCGTGCCGTCGGCGTAGGCGAACCGGAGGGGCTGGTGCGCCCACGCCAGCTGCGTGGTCTCCGGCTGCGGCTTGCGGTCCGAGCCGATCAGGCCGTCCACTCCGGACAGGCTGGAGCCGTAGGACAGGTACGTGCCCCGCTCGGTCACGCCGTCGAAGTCGAGGGCCAGCACCGCGCCCGGGGCCGGCGCCGGTCCGGCCAGCTCCGCGGCACCGAGCGCGCGGTCGTGGATGCGGACGTCGTCCACCACACCCCGGGCCATCCAGCCGATGGTCGAGGGGTCGTTCCACGACGTCTCGAAGTCGCGTCCGATGTTCACCTCGGCCGACGAGGTGTCGATCCGGCCGCTGAACGCCTTGTTCGCGACCTCCCGGCCGTCGATGTACAGCCGCAGCGTGGCGCCGTCGTAGGTGCCGCTGACGCGGTGCCAGTTGCCGTAGAAGTCCGCCGGAACCGGTGCCTGCACCGGGATCCACGTACCACTGTGGACGAAGAACTCGAGGGTGTTCTCGTTCTTCATCTTCAGGGAGTACTGGTGGTCGCCCTTGGTGATGATCGGGAATTCGCCGGTCCACTTGCCCGGCTTGACCCAGGCGTCCAGCGTCAGCGCGGTTCCGGTGATGTCCAGCCTGCGGTCGCGGTAGACCTCGGCGAAGTCGTCCAAACCGGACAGTTCCAGTGCCTTGCCGCGGTGCCCGTCGACGAGCTTCGCCGCGCCGGAGAGGTGGGTGGAGATGCCGTTGCCGGAGACGTCCGGAACGAGGCGCACCTGCTGCCGGATGTTCTGCTCGGCCCAGTCCCAGATGAACCCGCCCTGGGTCTGCGGGTTCGCGCGGATGATGTCCCAGAACTCCCGGAAGTTGCCGAGGCTGTTGCCCATCGCGTGCGCGTACTCGCCGAAGATCAGCGGTTTCGTGGTGGTCTTCGCCTGCTCGGCGAACCTCTCCGGCGACGGGTACCGCGGGCCCCACACGTCCGCGAAGGGCGCGTCGCCGTCGGGGTTGTTGGACTGGTGGTAGATCGGGCGCGTCGGGTCGTTGGCCCGCAGCCAGTCCGCCATCGCGTAGTGGTGCGCGCCGAGGCCGGCTTCGTTGCCGGTGTCCCAGAGGAAGACACTGGGGTGGTTCTTGTCGCGTTCCACCATGCCGACCAGGCGGTCGAGGAACGCGTCACGCCACTCGGGCTGGTTCGCCTGGCACCACCTGGCGCAGTTTTCGTGGTTGTGCGTCTCGATGTCGACCTCGTCGTCGATCCAGAGGCCGTTCTCGTCGGCGAGCTTGTAGAAGTACGGGTCGGACGGGTAGTGCGACGTGCGGACGGCGTTGACGTTGAGCCGCTCCATCAGCGCGACGTCGCGTTCCTGCGCCTTGCGCGGCACGTGCCGTCCGTGCTCGGGGTCGGTTTCGGCCCGGTTGACGCCCTTGAACAGCACGCGTTTGCCGTTGACCAGCAGCTGCTTGTCGCGGATCTCGATCTCGCGGAAGCCGGTGGTCTCGCGGGTGATGTGGGTGGTCCTGCCGTCCGGGCCGGTCAGGGTCAGGACGGCGGTGTAGAGGTTCGGGGTTTCGTCGGTCCACTTGGCCGGGTTCCGCACGGGCAGGGTGAGGGCGGCCGCGCCGCCGTCCTCGCCGACCTCGACGTCCTGGGAGGTCGCGCCGACCTCCTTGCCCGCCTTGTCGCGGAGGCTGAGCCCGACGGTGTGCTTACCCGTGGTGCCGCCCGGTTTGCGGGCGACCTCGACGGCGGCTTTCAGGACCGCGTCGGTGTAGGTCGTGTCGAGGTCGGTCCGCAGCGTGACGTCCTGGACGTGGGTGGCGGGCGCGGAGGTGAGCGTCACCGAGCGGAAGATGCCGGCGTAGCGCCACTGGTCGTAGTCCTCGAGGTAGGCACCCGCGCTCCAGCGGTGCACCTGGACGGCGAGCCGGTTGGGCCCGGGCTTCAGCGCGGCGGAGATGTCGAACTCCGCCGGGGTGTAGCCGCCCTGGTCGTAGCCGATGTACCGGCCGTTGACCCACACGAAGTAGGCCGACGTCACGCCGTCGAAGCGCAGGAAGGTGTGCCGCTGCGTCCAGTCCGCGGGCAGGTCGAAGTCGCGGGTGTAGGCGGCGGTCGGGTTGACGTCGCGGGGCACCTTGGGCGGCGCGTCGGGCTGGATCTCGGTGGCGATGTTGCGGAAGACGGGGTGGTCGAGGCCGTCGGTCTGCCAGGTGTGCGGCACGGAGACCTCGCGCCAGCGCGAAGTGTCGTAGCCGTCGGCGTGGAAGCCGGCGGGGACCTGGGCGGGGTTGTCGGCCATGGCGATGCGCCACTTGCCGTCGAGCGTCTTGGCGAACGGCGTCTGTTCCCGCCCCCGCACCGCGGAATCGACGTCGGCGTGCGGAGTGAGGAACGCGTGCGGCGGCTCCTGGCCTTCGCCGACCTTCCGCGGGTCTTCGAGGTAGGAGTAGACGTCGTCGATCGCAGCGCCGGCCTGGCTCGCGGGCACCAGCATCCCCGCGAGAGCCAACAGAACCACACTCAGAGTGCGCAGCCGCACGGGAGGAACCTCCATGTTCCGACAAGATCCGGGCAGAACCCAACAAAATGGAACAGGATGGGCCGAGCAAGGTCAATAGGACATTCGGTGTGGAACAGGGCATCACGCGTGATCCGGCAGGCATCACGTGTGATTCGAGGGGCATCACTCGTGATCGGGCGGGCATCACCGCGATGCCTCTCCAATCACGCGTGATGCCTCCCCGATCACACGTGATGCCCCTCGGAGGCCGGCAAAGGGACTTCGGCGGAGAGGCCGTCGGGCCAGGTGAGGGTGATCTGGCGGCCGTCCGCGGCGATCGCCAACGACGGATCGGCATCGTCCGGGCCGCCGCGGTCCAGGACCACCACGGCGGCGTACACGGCTCCCGGCTCCGGCGGCCCCTCGGTGGCGACGAACGGGATCGCGGTCCACTCGCCCAGGGGAGAGACCCCGGACCGGACCGCCACGTCCGCCGTGGTGAAGCCGCGCAGCGGACGCAACTCCGACCGGAGGTCCGGGGTCCGTGCGGACGCCGCCCCGGTTTCCGGCGGTGTGTCGCCCGCGACGGGCCATCCGCTCAGCCGCAGCGACCGGACGGAATCGACAGCGCCGTCGAGGCGCGCGAGCCGCACCTCGACGCCGTTGCGCACCACGGACGCCACCGTCAGCACCGGCCCCGGCACCACCGGCCCGCCGCGGCCGGAGCCGTGGTCGGGGGAGTCGTCGCCGGCCGTGTCCACCCAGCGGACCCGGCCCTGGGACGCGGCCGCCAGCACCCCGCCCGGCAGTTCGGTCGCGTAACACGTCGAAAACCCCGCCCGGTGGCTTGCCCGGCCGTCCGCGTCGAGCACGGCCACCGTGTTGCCGGGAACCGCAGCGAGCGGGAACGTCGCCGTCGAGTACCCGAGCCGGGCGTAGAGCGGCGAGTCGGAGCGGGCGTCGCCGGGGCACGCGTGGTCCGTGCCGTGGTTGACCACCAGGGCGATCCCGTCGCGACGCCGTCCCGAAACCAGCCAGCCGGGCGCGGTGACGACCCGGGCGACGTCGCCGGCCTCGATCGGCAGTGGCTCCTCGACGTCCGTCCACACGGGATGGTGCGCGGGCAGCGCGAGACCCAGCAGGCCTTTGGCCGCCCAGTACGGTGAGCCGGGCCCGGAGTACGCCTGGCGCATGGCGGGCCAGGCGTGGTGCCAGCCGAGGCTCAGCAGGCCGTCGGGAGCGGCCCGGTCGGCGAAGTGCCGCACCATCCCGCCGGCCACCCGGCGCGTCAACCCGGGGGACAGCCCGGACGTCCCGGTGAGCGCGCCCACCCAGAACGGCGCCGCGGCCGCGAACCGGTAGACCAGGCTGCGGCCCTGCAGCAACGGCGAGCCGTCGCTGCCCACCAGCCGCACGGCGTCGTCGAGGTAGTCGCGGAGGTCCGCGCCCCACCGGAGCCGCAGCGAGCCGGGGCACAGGGTGCCGGTGACGTCGAAGAAGTGCGTCCACAGCAACGGGTACAGGTGCAGGGCCCAGCCCGTGTAGTGGTCGTAGGCGCGCTCGTCGCCGTCGCTGAGCCAGCCGCCGGGCCGCCGCATCGACGCGTGCACGGCGAGGTCCTCCTCGACGTCCGCCGCCGACCACGGCCCGCCCGCCTCGCGCAGGAACGACTCCACGACGATCCGGAACCACACCCAGTTGATCGGCGGGTAGGGCTGTCCGATCACCGTCGCGAGCCAGGCGACGACCCGCTCGCGGACGGCGTCGTCCAGGCGGTCCCACAGCCAGGGCCGGGTCAGCTGGAGCACCAGCGCGATCGACGCGGCCTCCACTTTGGACTGACCGAGCTCGTCGGGCCGCGGCCACGCCTCGGGCGACGCCGGATCGGTGCCGGCCGCCAGCCCGCGCGCGTAGTGCTCCAGCAAGCCGCCGGGGTCCGCGCCGCCCTCGCCGGCGACGCGGAAGCCGGCGATCAGGAACGTCCGGGCGAACCCCTCCAGGCCGTCGGAGGCCCGGCCGTTGCGGCTGGCCGGGCCGGGCAGGTCGAGCCGGGCGCCCGCGGGGGACCGGTACTTCCCGGCCGCCGCGAGCAGCCGGTCCGCGTACGCCGCCCAGTGCCCGCGGGTCCAGCCCGTGTACGGCGACAGCCGCCGGTCCTCGACGGCGGTCATGCCAGTACGGCCCGGGAGTGCCGGGAGACCCGCGGCGTGGCGCCCGAGCGCGTCGGGGTCTTCCGGCGAAGTTCGATGGGGGTCATGCTGACACGGCCCGGGAGTGCCTGCACGGCCAGGGAGTGCCGGGTCACCGGTGCCCGGGGTGGCAGGCCGGCGGCGTCGGTCTTCCGGCGGATTTCGACGGCGGTCATGCCTGCACGGCCAGGGAGTGCCGGGTCACCGGGGCCCGGGGCGGCAGGCCCGCGGCGTACCGCTCCAGCTCGCCGAGCGCCTCGGCGCTCATCCGGCGGGTCTCCGAGCCCAGCGAGCCCGCGATGTGCGGCGTCAGCACGACGTTCGGCAGGGTGTAGAGCGGCGACCCGGCCGGCAGCGGCTCCGGCTCGGTGACGTCGAGGACGGCGTGCAGGCCGTCGGTGATGCAGGCGTGTTCCAGCGCCGCGGTGTCGACGAGCGCGCCCCGCGCGGTGTTGACCAGCACCGCGCCGGGCGGCAGGGCGGCCAGCTCGGCGGCGCCGATCATGTGCCGCGTCTCCGGCAGCGACGGCGCGTGCAGGCTCAGCACGTCCGCCTGGGCCAGGGCTTCGGCGAGGGAAGCGGGCTCGGCCCCGGCCGCCCGGATCTCGTCCGCGCCGGCCACCGGGTCGACGACGAGCACGCGGGCCAGGTCCAGCAGCCGCAGCAGCGCGGCGACCCGGCGGCCTACGCGGGAAAACCCGACCAGCACCACCGTCCGGTCGCGGCCGGACAGCTCGCCCCGCCGGTCGCGGTAGCCCCAGTCCTCCCGGAACTTCCGCGCGTCGGCCGCGAGGAACGGCACCTTCTTGAACGCCCACAGGATCGCGCCCAGGGTGTACTGGGCGACCGGCTCGGCGTTGGCGTCCGCGGCCGTGGTGACCAGCAGGCCGCGGTCGAACACCGCCGCGCCGACGTGGTCGCGGACGCTGCCCGCCGCGTGCAGCACCGCCCGCAGGTTCGGTGCGGCCCGCAGCACCGCGTCGTCGAGCGGGGGACAGCCCCACGACGTGATCAGCACCTCCACCTCCGCCAGCCGTGCGCGCACCGGGGCCGAGGCCAGCTCGTCGGTGCACAGCGGCTCGCCCAGCCGGGCCGTGGCGCGCAGCCGCGCCAGTTCCGCTTCGCCGAACTGCACCTCCATCGTGTCCCGCGCCATCACCAGCAGGGTCTCCGGGCGGCGCGTCACTTGACGCTGCCCGCCGCCAGTCCGGACCGCCATTGCCGGTGCAGCAGCACGAACGCGGCGGCCAGCGGCAGCACGGCCAGCAGCGAGCCGGTGATGACGAGGGGGTTGTACTGCGGGAACTGGGTCACGCGCGTGCTCCATTGGTACAGGCCGAGGCTCATCGGGAACAGCTTCGGGTCGGTGAGCATCACCAGCGGCAGGAAGAAGTTGTTCCAGATCCCGACGAACTGGAAGAGGAAGATCGTCACCAGCCCGGGCCGCATCATCGGCAGCCCGATGGTGAAGAACGTCCGCAGCTCGCCCGCGCCGTCGGTCCGGGCGGCCTCGAGCACTTCGCCGGGCACCGCGGCCTCGGCGTAGACGCGGGCGAGGTAGACGCCGAAGGGGTTGGTGAGCAACGGGACGAACACCGCCCAGAACGTCCCGACCACGTGCAGCTGCGAGGCGAGCAGGTAGAGCGGCAGGGCCAGCGCGGTCGTCGGCACGAGGACCCCGGCCAGCGTCACCGCGAACAGCGCCCGGCGGCCGGGGAAGTCGAGTTTCGCGATCGCGTACCCGCAGGCCGCGCAGATGAACGAGCCGAGCACCGCGCCGAGGCCGGCGTAGAGCAGCGAATTCCGGATCCAGGCGAGGAAGACGCCGTTCTCCTGCGTGAACAGGGCACTGAGGTTGGCCCCGAGGTTGAACTGCCCGAACTCGAACGCGCCGGTCGTCGAGAAGTCGCCGACGGACTTGGTGGCCGAGGTGACCAGCCAGACCAGCGGCAGCACCGCGTACAGCGCGGCCAGCACCAGCAGGACGTGCACGACCGTGCGGGACGTCCACCGCGAACCAACAGGGGACTGGGTCACCGGGACCTCCGGTTGGACAGGCGCATGACGAGCGCCGAGAGCAGGGCGGAAACCAGGGCCAGCAGCACGGACGCGGCGGCGGCGCGGCCGTAGTCGTTGGCGATGAACGCGGCTTCGTACACATAGAGACTCGGGGACCAGGTGCTCGTCACCGAACCGGTGAACCCGCGCAGCACCAGGGGTTCGGTGAACAGCTGCAGGGAACCGATGACGGTGAACACGAGGGCGACGAACATGGTCGGCCGGATCATCGGGACCTTGACCGACCACGCCGTCCGGAAACCCCCGGCGCCGTCGGCGCGCGCGGCTTCGAGGACGTCACGCGGGACGGCCTGGAGCGCCGTGTAGAAGATGATCATGTTGTAGCCGACCCACTGCCAGGTCGCGATGTTCACGATCGAGGGCAGGATGCCGGTCTTGCCCAGCGGGTCGATCGGCAGGAGCGCGGTCAGCCCGGAGCCGGGGCTGTAGAGGTACGCCCAGATGAGCCCGGTGATCACGGTGGGGACCGCGTAGGGCAGGAAGACGGCCAGCGACCACAGCCGCCGCAGGCGCACGACGGCGGAGTCGATCAGCAGGGCCAGCAGGAGCGCCAGGCCGAGCATGATCGGGATGTGGACCACGACGAACAGGGCCACGTTGCCCAGGCTCGCGTGGAACGCGCTGTCGGTGAGCACGCCGGCGTAGTTGCCGAGCGCGACGAACGCCTGCGTCGGACCGGAGAAACCCAGGCCGGACAGGCGATCGGTGAACAGGCTCAGGTAGAGCGCGTAGCCGATCGGGACGAGGACGGTGGCCGTCAGGAGGAGCGCGAAGGGGGCCACCAGCACGAGGCCGGCCCGGCCGCGGCCGCGGCGGCCCCGGGCCGGGGCGCCGGAACCGGCGGGCGCGGGCACGCTCGCGGCGCGCTCGGGGGTGAGGACGGTCATCAGGCTTTCCCTTCCAGCACGGTCAATCCGCGCTCGCGCAGCGCGGTGACGGCGTCGGCCTGCGTCTGCCGGACGGCGGTGGCGAGGGTGGCGCTGCCCGTCTTCACCCCGCTCATGCGGTCGACGACGGTGGAGAAGATCCGCAGGGCGTTGGGGCCCCACGTCCAGTCCGGGACGCGCCGCGCGGCTTCGTCGAGCACGTCGTACACCGGGTCGCCGAGGAAGTAGCCACCCTTGTACGCCTTCCGGGCGACGTCCCGGCTCGGCAGGTAGCCGGGGAAGGGCGTCGTGAACGTGGTGCCGATCTTCGCGACGGCCGGGTCGGTGCTCAGCCAGCGCAGGAACTTCACGGCCGCGTCCGGCACCTTGCTTTCGGCCGAGACGGCGAAGGCGCTGCCGCCTTGAACGCCGTTGGCCGGGACGCCGTCCCAGGTCGGCATGGTGGTGACCGCCCACCGGTTCTTGTCCTGGGGGATGGACTTGACCAGCGAGCCGACGCTCCAGGACGCGCCGAGCAGGCCCCACAGCCGGCCGGTGTGCATGGCGCCGATCCAGTCCTGGTCGCCGGTCGGGGCGGTGGCGACCAGGCCGTCGCGGATCATGCCCTGCCAGTAGTCGGCGGTGCGGAGCGTGCCCTCGCCGCTGATGTCCACCCGCCACGAGCCGCCGTCGACCCGCCACCACGGCTCGCCCGCCTGCCAGCACATCCCGGCGAAGAACGAGCCGTCGTTGAGCGGGAAGGTCGTCACGCGGGCCGCCGGGTCCGCCTGCTTCACCGCCTGCGCGGCGGCGCGGAACTCGTCCCACGTGCGCGGCACCGCGATCCCGTGCCGGTCGAACAGGTCCTTGCGGTAGTAGAGCACCATCGGGGCGAGGTCCATCGGCACCGCCCAGGTGCGGCCGCCGGGCCGGACGCCTGCCCAGGCCGCGGGGGAGTAGCCGCCCTCGAGGTCCGCCAGGTCGCCGGTGAGGTCCCGCAGCCCGCCCGTGGTGAGCAGCTGCGGCAGGCCCTGGTACTCGGCGTGCAGGATGTCGGGGGCGTTGTGGGCGCGCAGCGCGTTGGTCTGCTGGGCGTACCCGCCCTTGAGCCCGGTCGCGATCACGTTGAGCTCCACCGAGATGTCCGGGTGCGCGGCGTTGAACCCGGCGACGTACTTGTCCATGCCGGTGAGCCAGGACCAGATGCGCACGCGAGTGGCACCGGAGGCCGTGGTCGTCGACGCGCAGCCGCCGAGCAGCCCGCCCGCCGCGAGCCCGGCGGTGGCCGATAGGAACTTCCGGCGGTTCAGTCCCGCCGATTCCCGAAGCGTCATTGCTCCTCCGTCGAAGTGATGGCTGTCACTGTCCGGGTGTGCGATAGTTCGAGTCAACAATTCAGGTCAGAAACGATCGCAAACGATCAGAAGCGAAGGACAACGTGGTTCTGAGCGCGCTCTTCGACGGCCGTCCGGTGGTGCGGCCCACCTTCCCGGACGTCCGCGACCGGGCGGTCTGGACGGCGGCCGACGGCGCCGCGCTGCTCGCCGACGCCCACGCCGTGCTCGCGCGGCCGGCACCGGTCCTGACCGCCACGGCCTGGGCCCGGACGTTCCGCGACGGTGTCCGGACCGACTACGAAGACGCCGCCCGCGAGCTCCGCGACCGCGTCACCACCCTGGTGCTGGCCGCGGTGCTGACCGGTGAAGAGCCGCCGGGCGACGTGCCGTTCCTGGACGGCGCGATCGACGGCCTGGTGGCGCTGGCCGAGGCGACCACCTGGTGCTGGGCTCCGCACGACCGGCACGCGGCCGGGCGCGCGGAAGTGCTCGCCGACCCCGACGACCCGTTCCTCGACCTGGGCGCAGCCGAAGTCGCGTCGCTGTTCGCCTGGGCCGATCACGTCCTCGGCCCCCACCTCGACGTCCGGGCACCCGGCCTGCGCAAACGTCTGCGGCGGGAGGTCGAGCTCCGCGTCCTGACGCCGTTCGAGCGCATCCGCGACTGGCACTGGCTCGGCCTGGACGGCGACGCGCACAACTGGAACCCCTGGATCCACAGCGCCGTCCTCACGGCCGCGCTGCTGCTCGTCGACGACGACGAGCGGCGACGGCGGCTGGTGCTGCTGGTCCTCGAAGGCCTCGACCACTACGTCGCCGTGCTGCCCGACGACGGCGGCATCGACGAAGGCGTCGCCTACTGGTGGCACGGCGCCTGCCGCCTGCTGGAGTGTCTCGACCTGCTGGCCGAAGCGACCGGCGTCGACGCGCGGGAGCTGCCCGTGCTGGCGCCGCTGATCCGCTTCCCGCACCGGATGCACCTCGGCGACGACGCCTACGTCAACGCCGGGGACGCCCCGGCCCGCCTGTCGACGGCCCAGCCGTGGCACGTGCTGCACCGGTGGGGCGAGCGGTTCGGCGACGACGACGTCCGGGCGCACGCGGTGAGCCGGGCGCGCGCGGGCGGGCGGCTCGTGTGGCCCTCGGCCGGGCTCGGCCGCGCCCTGTCCGGCTTGGCGGACCCGGACTGGCGGACGGCCGTGGCGACCGAACCCGAGGCCACCTGGCTCGCCCGCGAGGAGTGGCTGCCGCGGGTGCAGGTGCTCGTCGCCCGGGAGCGGGCGGGAACCTCCCGCGGGCTGACCGTGGCGGTGAAGGCGGGGCACAACGGGGAACGGCACAACCACCTCGACGTGGGCTCCTACTGGGTGGCGGCCGACGGGGTGCCGGTGGTGGCCGACATCGGCCAGCCGACCTACACCGCGGCCAGCTTCGGGCCGGACCGCTACCGGGCCTGGCCGCTGCGCAGCGAATGGCACAACGTACCCGAGCCGGGGACCGGGCAGGAGCCGGGAGAAGCGTCCGGCGCCCGGCACGTCCAGGTGAACCTGACCGCGGAGGAGGCGGCGTTCTCCGCGGACCTGGCGGGCGCTTACCCGGGACTCGACCGCTGGATCCGGTCCGTGCGGCTGGTCCGCGCCACCCCTGCCTGTGTCGAGGTGGCCGACGACGACTCCGTCCGGCCGGTCCGGCTCCGGCACGTCCTCGCCGGCGACGTCGAGCTGCGCGAGGGCGAAGCGGTCGTCTCGCCGTCCGGCCGGCCGGTACTGCGGCTGAGCTGGGATCCCCGGCACACCACCGCGGAGCTCGAGCGGCGGCCGCTGGACGACCCGCTGCTGCGGGCTTCCTGGGGTGCGCACCTCAGCCGCCTCACCCTGCTGGTGCACGAAGGGCCCGCCCGCGTCAGGCTGGAGCAGGTCCGGTGATGCTCGCCTCGGAGCGGCACCAGCTCATCCTCGCCATGGTGCGCGAGCACGGCGCGGTCCGGCTCGCCGAGCTGGTCGGGCGGCTGGGCGTCACCGCGGTCACCGTGCGGCGGGACGTCACCGAGCTGGCCGACCGCGGGCTGCTGACGCGGGTGCACGGCGGCGTCACGCTGACCCGGCCCCGCGGCGGCCACCCGGAGCCCGGGCGCGCGGCGTCGGTGTTCGGCCCGGCCGCGCACGGCGCGCTGGTCGGCATGGTCGCACCGTCGGTGGAGTACTACTGGCCGACGGTGATCCAGGGCGCCCAGTCCACTGTGGCCGCCGCGGGCGGGCGGCTCGTCCTGCGCGCGTCCAGTTACGACGCGGCGGAGGACCGCCGCCAGGTCACCACGCTGCTCGAACGCGGGGTCCAGACGCTGCTGGTCGCGCCGGCCACCAGCGGCCGCGGTTCCCTGGACCTGCTGCGCTGGCTGGGTTCGCTGAACGTCCCGGTGGTGCTCGTCGAACGCCTGCCGCCGCCGGAACTGCCGACGCTGGCCCTCGACGCCGCCACCACGGCGCACGCACTGGGCGCGGGCCTGGCCGTCCGGCACCTGGTGTCCCTCGGCCACCGCGGGGTCGGGCTGGTCACGTCCCGGTCCAGCCCGCATTCTCCGGCCGTGCGCACCGGCTGGCGCGAGACGATCGCTTCGCTGGGCCTGGACGCCGGGGCGGCACTGGACCTCGATGTCCCGGCCTACGGCTCCCGGGGCTGGGCCGAGGAGTACGACGTCCTGCTGGAGCGCTGCCGCCGGGCCGGGATCGGCGCCCTGCTCGTGCACGCCGACCGCGAGGCCATCGGCCTGATCGAACGAGCGCGCGACGGCGGCCTCGCGGTCCCGGGCGAGCTGGCGGTGGTCTCCTACGACGACGAGGTGGCGGCGGCGTCCGACCCGCCGCTGACGGCGGTGTGCCCGCCGAAGCACCGGCTCGGTGTGGTGGCCGCGGAGCTCGCGTTGGCTCGGCTTGCGGATACGACCCAGCGGCCGGTGCACCGGTTGCAGCTGTGGCCGACGCTGGTGGTGCGCGAGTCGTGCGGGAGCGCCCTGGAATCGTCGTAGCCGCGAAATCGTCGAATTCGACGGCGTTTCCGTCGGCTACGGCCGAAATCTGGATCCGGTTGTGTCGAAGCGGTAACGAGCGCGTCGCGATCTTGAGATTTACAAAGAAGTGGATCACCTCCTAGTCTCCGCGAACGGGACATGCGAAAACTCGCATGTGGGGAATCGGAGGTGGTGGCGTTGACGCGCCCGACGGAGGTTTCGGCCAGGCGGCAGATTTCGGTACAGGAATTGGTTCAGCGGGTCCGCGCGGAGAATTCCCCGCCGCCCGCGGAGGATCGCGTGGAACGACGGGTGCGGGCGGCCGTGGCGCTGGAAAAGGGCGGTCGGCGGCCGGACGTTCTCACGCGGTGGCTGATCGCGGGCGCGGGGGCGGTGACCCTGCTGAGCGCGTTCGCGGTGATTTCCTTCGTGGTCTCCGACGATCCGGCGCCGGCGCCCGCGGTGCGTGGTCCGGCGGGCCCGGGCGCGATCACGTTCGCCGGAACCCGGACGGTCACCGAAACGGCGGCCCCGCCGCCCCCGACGACGTTTTACCCGCCGTACGGATCGCCGTACGGCAGCTATTACGTGCCGGCGAAGTAAAAAGCCCCGGTGTGCCGTTCCGAACGGCACACCGGGGCTTTTGCCGGCCGTCAGGGAGTCGTGAGGCGGCGGAAAGCCGCGCGAGCGGTGCCGAGGGCGACGACGAGCACGGTGCCCGTCACCAGGATCCGCGCGCGGGACCGGGCGCCCCGGGCCGTCGCCGGCGGACGGGACACGGCGAGAGCGGTGAAGGTCCGTTCCGCTTCGGCCATCGACGGCCGGGTCACCGGTTCGGGCCGCAGGAGTTCCCGCAGGGCGTCGAGGACCGGGCCGCCGGAGCGCGGCGGGACGGCCGTGCCGGGCACCCGCCCTTCGAGCGCGAAGTACAGGGTGGCACCCAGGGAATAGACGTCCGAGGCGGGTCCCGCGTTCCCGCCGCCGGCCAGCTCCGGAGCGGGGAAACCGCCGGTGGCGAGGCCGAAACCGGCGATCTTGGCCGTGCCGTCCGCGGTGAGGAGCACCTTGTCCGGGCCGAGCCCGCGGTGGAGGATGCCCCCGGCGTGCGCCGCCGCGAGCGCCGAAGCGAGCTGGGCGCCGAGGGCCGCGACGCGGTCCGGCGGGAAGCTCCCGCGCCGCCCGACCAGCTCGGCCAGCGTGCGGGTCGCCAGGTCCTCCGTCACCACGTACGGGGTCAGGTCGTGCTCGAAGACGTCGTGCACGACGACGACGTGCGGGTGGTGCAGCCGGACGGCCACCCGCGCGTCGCGGATCGCCTTGGCCCGGACACGATCGGAATGGGCCGCGTCGAACGGGCATCCCGGCGGGAGCTGTTCGACGGTGACGAACCGGTCGAGCAATTCGTCCTTGGCCCGCCACGCCCGGCCGTCGTGCGGCCGGGTGGTGGGTTCGAGCAAACGGTACCGCCCGGCCAAAGCTGCCTTTTTCGCTGCCACCCGTAATCCCCTGTCGACGTCGACGGACCCTCGAACGGAAATACGGCCACGACGCGCGACGGGTTCGATTTTCCGGGAATTCTCACCCTCCGGACAGGGACGCCTCTTCCCGGACCTCGGGGGCGGCCGCGGTGGTTTCGCCTTCGACGAGCACGGGGGCCACGACGTCGGGTTCGGCGGCCGGTCCGCCGTCGAGCTGGCCCACCGCGCGCCGGACCGCCAGCGCGCCCAGCTCGGCCGCCGGGACCACCACCGCGGTGGGCCGGATCCGCAGCCGGCCCGCCACGGTCTCCGAGCAGAGCGCGACGACCGAGAGGTCGCCGGGGACCTGCCGCCCGCGCCGCTCGAGTGCGGTCATGACCAGCGGGAGGACCGTTTCGTCGTGGACGACCAGCCCGGTCGGGCCGCCTTCGCCGAGCAGCTCGTCCAGGCAGCGGGCGACGTCGTCCTCCGTCGGCGCGCACGGCCGCGAAATCGCTTTCACACCGCGTTCGGCAGCGGCGGCCCGGAGGCTTTCCGTGAAGCCCTTCGGAGACCGGAGCCGGTGGTTCGGCAGCCCGGCCGACGGCGCCAGGTGGGCGATCGACCGGTGGCCGAGGTCGGCCAGGTGGGTGAGACAGGCCCGGCCGGCCGGGGCGAAGTCCACCGTCACCGACGCCAGCCCGCGGTGCTGCCCCGGCGTGCCGACCAGGACCGCGGGGCGGCCGGAGGCCAGCAGGACGGGCACGCGCGGGTCGTCGTCGCCGGCGTCCAGCACGATCACCGCGTCGGCCAGCCCGGCCGAGGTGATCCGGTGCAGGCCCGAGGTGCCGTCGTCGTCGGTGACCAGGAGCAGGTCGAACCCCAGCTCGCGGGCCACACCCGCGGCCGCGGAGAAGAACTCCATCGCCGTGCCCAGGGTGCGGTCGCCGAGCGGCACCGCCACGGCGAGCACGCCGGCGCGCGGGGCCGGCGCGCCGCTGCGCCGCCGGTAGCCGAGGACCCGGATGGTTTCTTCGACCCGCCGCCGGGTGGCGGGCGAGATCGTCCGCTTCCCGGTGATCACGTAGGACACGGTGCTCGCCGAGACGCCGGCCGCGTTCGCCACGTCGGTGATCGTGACCGCGCCGCGGCCGCCGCCGGGTGGCTCGTCCGCCACGTCGCGGAAATTAGTCATTTGGTGAGGACTTTCTGGAGAACCATTGTCCGATCTGTTGTCCGACCGGAAGTTAGCGCTAACAAGAAGGGGTGGATGTCGACCTTAATGCCGGTCAACGCCGCTGGTCAAGCCACCTTCGTCGGGGGCCCGAAAAAACGGCCGTGCGCCGATTCATTCCCCGGGACGGCAGTCGGTCACCGGCATCCCCCGGTTGCCGCCGCGGGCCAGGGCGATGAAGCCGAAGGTGGTCGATTCGCCGGGCTTCAGCACCGCATTCCACTCGGCGTTCGCGATCTCGGGGGTCGCGCCGGTCCGCACCAGCCTGCCGTTCCACAGGTCGTCGATGCTCGTGCCGGCCGGGTACGCCCAGCCGACCGTCCACCCCCTGACCTCGGCCCGCCCGCTGTTGCGCACGGTCACCAGCGCCTGGAAGCCCCCGTTCCACGACTTCACGACCTGGTAGCGCGCGGCGCAGGCGGCCGCCCCGGAGGTCCGCGACACCAGCGGGGCCGTGGACGGGGTCGTGGACGGCGCCGAAGCGAGTTGAGCCGCCTCGCTCGCGGGTTCGCGGCCGGACGGGATCGTGGTCGCCGCCACGATGGCGGCTGCCGCCAGCACGAGCGCCGTCCCGGCGAAAGCCACCCGCGAGCGGCGCCGGCGGGTGGGGACGGGAGCGTGCTCCACCGGGGCCGCCGCCGGTGCCACGCCCGGCACGGTGGCGCGGGTCAGCAACCGGGCCGCCCCGGCCATCGCGGGGCGCGCGGCCGGGTCCCGGTGGAGCAGCCGCAGGACCGCGTCGGTGACCGGGCCTCTCGTGGTGGGCGGCGTGAGCTCACCGCTGCCGACGCGTTTGAGCAGGGCCAGCTGGTTTTCGTCGGTGCCGAACGGCGGCCGTCCCTCGAGCGCGGTGTAGAGCGTCGCGCCGAGGGAGTACACATCGGACGGGAAGCCGGGTTCTTCGCCGTCGGCGACTTCCGGGGCGAGGTAGGCCGGCGTGCCGACGACCAGCCCGCGGCCGGTGGCGGTGCCCTCGCCGCGCGCGTGGGCCACGCCGAAGTCGGTGATCTTCGCCGAGCCGTCGGTGGTGACGAGGACGTTGTTCGGGCTGATGTCGCGGTGCACCACGCCTTCCGCGTGCGCCGCGGCCAGCGCCGAGGCGAGCTGGGCACCCAGTTCGGCGACGTATTCCGGCACCAGCGGGCCGTGCTCCTCCAGGAGGTCGGTGAGCGTCCGGGACGGCAGGTACTCCATCGTGATGTAGGCCGCGGCTCCCTGCTCGACGACGTCGTACACGACGACCGCGTGCGGGTGGCGCAGCCGCGCGGTGACCCGGGCCTCCCGGATCGTCCGGTCGCGCGTGCGTTCCGCGGCCGCCGGGTCGGCGGGGGAGTCGGGCAACAGCTGCTTGATCGCGACCAGGCGGTCGAGCCGGTCGTCCTTCGCCCGCCACACCGTCCCCATCGCGCCGTGACCCGCCCGGCCGAGCACGTGGTACCGGCCGGCGATCACTGCCCCTTCGTGCACGAACACACCCCCCTCGGTCGTTTCCGTCATGAGGGGACACGGCCGGTGGCGGCGCGCAGTTCGGCCCGTCGGCCTAATTCACTCACCTGGGTGGGGGTAGGAAAAAGCGTTCGACGTATTCGTTCCGGATGCCGGAAACGGAACCGGCCGCTACGGAAGAAATGGCGATCCGGTTGTGTCGGAACGATAACGGTATCAGTTCGACCGGCAGTTGAGGACCGGAACGGCGGGGACGCCGGACGTGGTGTCCTGGTTCAGCCCGAACGAAGCCGAACCGTCCGGCTCGACGAGGGCGTTCCAGCCCGCGTCGGTGACGGTCACCGCCGAGCCGACCTGGCTCAGGGTGCCGTTCCAGAGGTCCCGGATGCCGGCTCCGCGGGGTTGTACCCAGGTCACCGTCCAGCCGGTGAGCCGCCTCGGCCGGTCGTTCTGCACGGTCACCTGCGCCTGGGAACCGCCCGGCCAGGCGTTCGTGATCTCGTAGCGCGCGGTGCACCCGGCGGTGGCGCCGAGCGGTGCGGGTGGTGCGGGCGGCGTGGAGCGCCGCGCCGATCCGTCGGACCCGCGAGCCGACACCGGCGCCGGCGCGGGTGCGGTGGTGGTGCTGCTGACGGTGCGGTCGGCGGTGATCGTCGTCGGCGGGTGCTCGATCGGCGCCGCGGTGGTGGTCCCGGGCCGGTCGGCGAGGGCGAGGCCGGCCGCCACGCTCACCGACGTCAGGCACGCGGCGGCCCCGGTCACGGCGGCGCGGCGGAGCCGGGACCGGCGGGGCGCGACGGCCGGGGCCGGCCTGCCGACGGCGGCCAGCAGGTCGACCGCCTCCTGCATGGACGGCCGCGCGGCCGGGTCGCGTTCGAGCATCCGCATCAGCACCGCGGTCAGCGGGCCGCCGTGGACCGGCGGGGTGAGCTGGTTTTCGGTGATCCGCCGGAGCAGGGTGATCGGGTCGTCGCTGGTGCCGAACGGCGGCGTGCCCTCCAGCGCGGTGTAGAGCGTCGCGCCGAGCGAATAGACGTCGGACGGCAGGCCCGCCTCACCGCCCCGCGCGACCTCCGGGGCCAGGTAGGGGAGTGTGCCGACGACGACGCCCTCGTCGGCGGCCGGGTGTTCGCCGAGCGCGCGCGAGACACCGAAGTCGGTGATCCGGGCGGTGCCGTCGTCGGTGACGAGCACGTTGTTGGGCGTGACGTCCCGGTGCAGGATCCAGTCGCCGTGCGCGGCGGCCAGTGCCGCGCCGATCTGCCGCCCGAGCCGCAGCACGTCGCACCGCGGCAGCGGCCCCCGTTCGATGAGGAGCTCGGTCAGCGAGCGGGCCGGCACGTACTCCATGACCAGGTACATCGAGCCGGCGTCCTCGAACACGTCGTACACCTCGACGGCGTGCGGGTGCCGGAGCCGCGAGGCCAGCCGCGCCTCCCGGATCGCCCGGTCGCAGACCTCGCCGCCCGCGCCCGGTTCGTGGAGGAACTGCTTGACGGCGACCACGCGGTCCAGCCGCTCGTCCCTGGCCCGCCACACGAGGCTCATCGCGCCGCGGCCGAGGTGCCCCAGTAGCCGGTACCGCCCGTTGACGAGCTGTTCCTCGAAAGCCACCCGTACCCCTGCATCGGTCGACAAAACGATGCACTTTTTAGCAGAAGACGGGCACGCGGTGGGGCTCCGGAGCCGACTGGATCGCCGAACCGTTATCCGGATCACCGGGTGCGCATTCCCGGAATTCGCGGGCCAAAGGCCGAATTCGACGAATTCGGCGGCGGTGCGGAAGCCGCCGCCGCGGAGGCGTACGGTGTGAGGCATCGCGGTTCAACCGGCAGCCGCCCGCTCGCTCCCTGTGTGTCCGTCCCGTGGGGGAGCCGGGAGGCCTGCTGCCCCACCCGGCTCCCCGTCGCTTCGAGGAGGCCTGTGTGCTCGACCAGATCGCCGCTCCGCGCTTTCACGTCGAAGTCCCGTCCGCGATGACCCTGCGGGTGACCGCCACGGCGGAGGTGACGGTGGTCGCGGTCCGCGGCGAGATCGACCTCCCGGTCCTCGGCCGGCTCCGGACGCGGCTGGGCGACGAGCTCGACCTCGCACCCCGCGCCCTGGTGCTGGACCTGACGCGGGTGTCGTTCTGCGGCGCGGGCGGGATCACGGAGCTGCTGGTGGCGGCGTCGGAGGCGCACGTGAGCGGGGTTCCGTTCGCGATCGCCGCGGCGGGCCGGGCGGTGCTGCGGCCGATCCGGGTACTGGGGCTGGAACGGCTGCTGCCGATCCACGGCACCGTCGAGGCGGCGGTCGACTGGCTGGGGCTGCTGCCGCGGCTGGACAGCCGCGGCTGACGGCGGCGGGGTGGGGAGGTCGCCACGGCCGGCCGGGGATGCCGCCTGGCCGGTCCGGCGGCACGGAACCGTCCATAAAGGACCCAAAGGCCTCTCCGGCCTCGCCTTGACCTCGACCAAGGTCGAAGTCCTACCGTCGCCTCCATGACCGAGACCACACTCGCCGGAGTCGGGCGGCCGCCCCGGTCCGTGCTCGTCACGCTGCTCGCCGTCAGCACCATGACCATCATGGCCAGCGCCACGATCACCCCCGCCCTGCCCGGCATGGAACGGCACTTCGCCGGCGAGCCGCACGCCCAGCTGCTGGTCCGGCTGGTGCTCACCCTGCCCGGGCTGGCCATCATGGTCTCCGCGCCGCTGCTGGCCCGGCTCAGCGGCCGGACCGGGCGGGTTCCGGTGCTCGCCGGGTGCCTTGTGCTCTACACCGTCGGCGGGGGCTCCGGGCTGTTCGTGGACTCCCTGCCCGCGCTGCTCGCCGGGCGGGCCCTGCTCGGCGTCGGGATCGCCGGCGTCATGACCACCTCGACCGCCCTGCTCGCCGATCACCACCCCGCCGCCGACCACGGCCGGGTGCTGGGCCTGCAGGGCGCCGCGATGGGGTTCGGCGGTGTCGTCGCCCTGCTGCTCGGCGGCCTGCTGGCCGCGGTGAGCTGGCGCGGCCCGTTCGCCGTCTACCTGCTCGCGGTGCCGCTGCTCGTCCTGGTCAGGCGGTTCGTCCCCGAGGCGGCCGGGCCGCCGGACGCCGAAGACGCCCCGGCGGCGTCGCCGTGGAAGCCGCGGCTGCTGGGGCTGTACGCCGTGATGTTCCTCGGGGTCGTCGCCTTCTACACCGTGCCGACGCAGGCGCCGTTCTGGCTGGACCACGTCGGCGGCGCGGGTCCGGCCGTCGCCGGTGCGCTCATCGCCGCGGTCAACCTGGTGATGACCGTGGTGGGCCTGAACTTCCGGCGGCTGCGGGCCCGGTGGGACTTCCCGGTACTGGCGGTCGCGCTGTTCGCCGCGTTCGCCGCCGGGCTGGCCGTCCTCGGCGCGGCGGGCTCCCTCGGGGTCGCGGCGCTCGGCATGGTCGTCGTCGGGGTGGGGATCGGCCTGCTGAACCCGACCGTCAACGGCTGGGTGGTCGCCTCGGTCGCCCCCGGCGCGCGGACCAAGGCCCTCGGGCTGCTCACGTCGGCGCTGTTCCTCGGCCAGTTCGCCTCGCCGCTGCTCGCCCAGCCCCTCGCCGACGCCGCCGGGCTCGGCTGGACGTTCGGGTGCGCGGGCATCCTCGCGGCCGTCATGGCCGTGGTGTGCGCCGGCGTTGCGGCACGACGACGTGCTTAGGGTCCTTTGTGGACTCGACGCCCGCTTCGAAGGCCCCGAAGCGCTTCTCCGGCACCCTCGACGCCACCAGCTCCGTCGCCGCGCCGAAGGCGGCCAGTGCCCGGCCGGGCCGGCCTCGCCGACCGGGACCGGCGCCATCGCGAAGCCGCCGGAGCTCGCCGCCGCCGAGCCGGTGAACACGAGCCCCGCGGGCCGGGCAGCACCTCGGCGGCCGCGATCGCGGGCAGCTCGCGGGTCGGCACCACCGGGTCCGGCGGCAGCCCGTAGACCTCGGGTTCGTCCAGCAGCAGGAAGCCTCGCCTCCGGCACGCCCCGCTCGTGCAGGTCCTCGACGCGGCGCGCCGCCCGGGTGCGCAGCTCGCCGAACGGGCCGGGCGGGCGTCAGGTGGAGAACGGCGACGACGCGCCTTCCGCGCGCGTGCGGCCACGCCGGCCCGCGGCGGCCAGGGGCTGGGCGATGTCCTCCAGGGACTTGCCCTCCGCGTCCACCGCCAGGAACCGGGCGACCAGGCCGCCGGCGATCATCACCGCCGCGCCGAGCAGGTAGCCGACGAACAGCCGGACCGGGTGCTCGCCGGTGCCGATCAGCGCACCGTAGATGACCGGGCCCAGCGCACCGAAGCACTGCGCGATCGCGAAGAACACCGCGATCGCCTTCGCCCGGACTTCCAGCGGGAAGATCTCGCTCACCGTCAGGTAGCCCGCGCTCGCCCCGGCGGAGGCGAAGAAGAAGATCACGCACCACGCGATCGTCTGCGTGACCGCGTTGAGCACGCCCGCGTAGAACAGCACCGCCGTGATCGCCAGCAGGACACCCGACACCACGTACGTGCCGGAGATCATCTTGCGCCGGCCGAGGGTGTCGAACAGGTGGCCGATGGTGAACGGGCCGACCAGGTTGCCGACCGCGAACGCGATGAGGTAGATCGGCGTCGTCTCGGACGACACCCCGTAGAACTTGCCGAGCACCAGCGTGTAGGTGAAGAAGATCGCGTTGTACAGGAACGACTGGCTGATCATCAGCGAAGCGCCGAGAACGGCTCTCGACGGGTACTCGCGGAACAGCACCCTGGCCAGCGCGACGTACCCGATCCGCTCGGCCGGGGTCACGTGGATCGCCTTCTTCTCGTCGACCGGCGGCAGGCTGCGGCCGCCGTGCTCGACCTCCTCCTCGATCTGGGCGATCGACTTCTCGGCCGCGTCGGCCTTGCCGTGCATGATCTGCCACCGCGGGCTCTCCGGCAGGTGCCGCCGCACCAGCAGGATCACCAGGCCGAGCACCGGCCCGATCAGGAAGCCCAGCCGCCAGCCCAGCGCCAGGTCCATCTTGTTGAGCAGGATGTACGTCCCGATCGTCCCGAGCACGGCCCCGGCCCAGTAGGTGCCGTTGACCGCGATGTCCACGCGGCCCCGGTAGCGGGCCGGGATCAGCTCGTCGATCGCCGAGTTGATGGCCGCGTACTCGCCGCCGATGCCCATGCCGGCGACGAACCGGGTGGCGTAGAGGAAGACGACCCAGCCCGCGCCGTTGCCGAGGGTCAGCGCGGTCAGGCCGCTGCCCAGGAGGTAGACGGCCAGGGTCAGCATGAACAGGTTCCGCCGGCCCAGCTTGTCGGAGAGACTGCCGAAGAACAGCGCCCCGACCACCTCGCCGGCCAGGTAGATCGTCGCCAGCAGCCCGACGGCGGCCGACGACATGTTGAGCGTCTCGGGCTTGGTGAGGGTGTCGGCGACCGCGCTGGCCACCGTGATTTCCAGGCCGTCCAGGATCCAGGCCACCCCGAGGGCGACCACCATCCGGGTGTGGAACGGGGACCAGGGCAACCGGTCGATGCGTGCCGGGATGAGCGTCCGCACCCCGGTCGACGCCGAGTCGGGTGTTGCCGCCATGACAACCTCCTTGAGAGCCGAACCGCCCCGCGAGGCTTCCCCCGTCCGCCCCCGGCGAAACACGATCGGGCCGATTCGGGCGGTCACCGCTTGTGACCGGCGGAGCACCGTGCGAGGCGGCGATCGCCTGGGCGAACGACCGCGGCCGTCTTGGCCGAACCTTTCCCCGTTCCTGCCCGCACGCTGGAATTCCCCTTCCGGTCGCCGTTCCACAGTGGACTCATAAGCGATTTACCGGCCAGGAGGCGAAAATGCGCAAGATTCCCCGAGGTGCGGTCGTGGTGACGGCCGTGGCGGTCACGGCGGTGGCGGCCGGGTGCGGCACCGGTACCGCGGCGACCCCCACCGGCGCCGCGACCTTCACCGGGGCCGCTCCGGCGCGGCCTGCCGAGCAGCAGATCGCGGCGCTGTTCCCGCAGTGGAACGCGGCACTGGCGACCGGCGACCCGCAGAAGGTGGCCGACCTCTACGCGCCGGACGCCGTCCTGCTGCCGACGGTCTCCAACGAGGTCCGCCGCAGCCGCGCGGAGATCGTCGACTACTTCACCAAGTTCCTCCAGAGCAAGCCGCAGGGCGTGATCGAGAACGAGATCGTCGACGTCCTCGACGCCGACACCGCGGTCAACACCGGCGTCTACGAGTTCGCCCTGACCAAGGACGGCAAGACCGAGCGGGTGCGGGCGCGCTACACCTACGTCTACGAGCTGCGCGAGGGCAAGTGGCTGATCGTCAACCACCACTCGTCAGCGATGCCCGAGGGGTAGCCCGATCCGGACGCACAGCCCGCCGCCCCCGGCGTCGCCGAGGGACACGGTGCCGCCGTCGTCGGTGACCAGCTGCTTCACGATGGCCAGGCCGAGCCCGGATCCCGACGGGCCGGTCCGGCCCTGGCCGCGCCAGAACCGGTCGAACGCCCGGCTCCGCTCGGCCCCGGTCATCCCGGGGCCCTGGTCGGCGATCTCCAGCACCGCGCGGCCGTCCCGGCGGCTGCTCGACACGGTGACCGAGCCGCCGTCGGGGGAGACCTCCAGGGCGTTCGAGAGCACGTTGTCGAGCACCTGCTCGAGGTGCCCGGGACTGACCATGGCGAGCAGCTCGGCGTCGGCGTCGTCCTGGCGCAGTTCGACGCCGCGGTCGGCGGCCACCGCGCGCCAGACGCCGAGCCGCCCGGCGACCACCTCCGCGACCCGCACCGGTTCGGGCGCCGCGATCGCCGCTTCGGCCTTGGCCAGGGTGAGCAGGCCGTTCACCAGCCTGCTCATCCGGACCACTTCGGCGGTGGCCTGGTCGACGTCTTCGTGCACGTCCGGGTCGTGCACGCCGTCGGCGATGTTGTCCAGCGACAGCCGCAACGCCGTGAGCGGCGTGCGCAGCTGGTGCGACGCGTCGGCGATGAACGCCCGTTGCGCGCGCACGAGCGTGTCGATGGTTTCGGCGGCGTTGTTGAGGGTGCGGGCGAGGGTGCGGGTTTCGACCGGCCCGGACTCCTCGGCACGGGCGGTCAGCTCGCCGTCGCGCAGCCGCCCGGCCATCTGGTTGAGCTCCCGGAACGGCCGGGTGAGGCGCCGGGCGAGGAACGCGCCCAGGAAGGCGGCGACGATGAGCACGGCCACCGCCAGCACGGCCCGGAAGCCCCAGATCTGCAGCTGCCGCGCGTCCAGCGGCGCCGACGGGTAGCTGACCCGGATCGCGCCCACGACACGGCCCTCCGCGTCCCGCGCGGGGACGGCGAGCACGAGACCGTCGGCGTCCAGCGCGGCGGCGTGGGTCCACCGGGCCGAACCCCGCCCGGCCAGCGCTTCGCGGAAGGCCGGGTCGGCCGCGGCGGGCGGCACCGGAAGCGGCCCCGGGGCGGTGCCGTCCGCGAGGACGGCGTCGAGCCGCCCGGGTGTCTCCTTGTCGTAGGCCTCGGCCAGCCGCGCCAGCGCCTGGCGGGACGGCAGGTCCCCGGCCGAGAGCAGCAGCGCGGCGGTGTCGGCTTCGCGGCGCACCGACGTCTCGACGTCCCCGCGCAGCTGGGCGGTGAGCACGAAGGCGACCGGCACGGTGAACGCGCCGATCGCGATCGCCACCAGCAGCACGTAGCTGACGACGAGCCGGCGGTTCAGCGAAGTCGGGCGGCTCACCCGGCGACCACCAGCCGGAACCCGACCCCGCGGACCGTCTCGACGACGGCCGCGTCGCCGAGCTTCCGGCGCAACGCTCCGATGTGGACGTCCAGGGTCTTGGTCGGCCCGAACCAGTGGGCGTCCCAGACGGCCTCCATGATCTGCTCGCGGGTGAGCGCCGCGCCCGGTGCGTCCGCGAGGTAGGCCAGCAGGTCGTACTCCTTCGGCGACAGCGCCAGCTCGGCGCCGTCCACGTGCACCCGGCGCGCCCGGCGGTCGATGACCAGCCGCCCGCCGGCGAGCGAATCCGGCGCCGGTGCGTCCGGCGTCTCGGAGGCGGCCGGCCGCACCCGGCGAGCCACGGCCCGCATCCGCGCGATCACCTCGCGGACGCCGAAGGGTTTCGACACGTAGTCGTCCGCGCCGATCTCCAGCCCGACCACCCGGTCGACCTCCTCGGCCCGCGCGCTGATCACGATGATCGGCACGTCCCCGCGGGCGCGCAGCTCGCGGCAGACGTCGAGACCGTCCACGTCGGGCAGCCCCAGATCGAGCAGCACCATGTCCGCGGGCCCGGCGTCCAGCGCTTCCGCGCCCGTGCGCACCCACGTCACTTCGTAGCCGTACCGCACCAGACCGCGCCGCAGCGAGTCGGCGATCGGCTGGTCGTCTTCCACCAGCAGTACCCGCACGGGAGCCGATCATGCCAGTTCAGCGGCCGGTGCTGCCGTCGATGAGCTCGCGGAGGACGTCGGCGTGTCCGGCGTGGCGGCCGGTCTCCTCGATCAGGTGGACCAGCGCCCAGCGCATCGAGGGCGCGGCGCGGCCGGGGCGGGCCACCGGCTGCGTCAGGTCGGGACAGGCGTCGATGACCGCGTTCGCCTGCTCGCACGCGGCGCGGTAGTCCGCCACGACCGAGGCGACGGTCTCCTCCGGGCGCGGCCGGAAGGTGCCCGGCCAGTCGGTGGTCTCCTCTCCGAGGAACGTGAACCGCTCGACGTGCGCGAGGTGCCGCACCAGGCCCAGCAGCGACGTGCCCGACGGGACGCCGGGTGTCCGGACTTCGGGTTCCGGCACGTCCTGGGCCTTGGCGACGATCGCGGCCCGCAGGTGGTCGAGGAAGCCGCGCAGCACGTCCTTCTCGGAGGGGCCGGTGCGCGGGGGCGGGGTGTCCCGCCGCCGGGGCCGGGTCATCGCGGGTCCTTTCCGGCGGTGCGGCGGATGAGCAGCAGGTGGTCGACGACTTCGGCGGTCTGCCCGCCGGGTCCGGTGGCGCGGCGGGCGAGGGCGTCGGCGCGCTCCACGGTCCACTCCGCCGGATCGAGCGATGGTGCGGCCAGGGGAGGAACGGAATCCGGATCCCGGTTCCACGACCAGGGCGCGACGGACCCGTGCTCGACGACCAGCAGCCGGCCGCCGGGGGAGAGCGCCTCCGCGGCCCGCCGCAGCACCTGGTCGCGGGGCAGCGGGAAGGACGTGTGCAGGTAGTGCGCCGAGACCAGGTCGAACGGGCCGGCCGGGAACGTCGCGGCCAGGTCGTGCCGCCCGGTGGTGATCCGGTCCGCGAGCCCGAGTTCGCGGGCGCGGCGATCCAGGTGGGCGAGGGCGACGGCGGAGATGTCGGCCGCGGTCACGCGCCAGCCGCGGCGGGCCAGCCACAGCGCGTCCCCGCCGGCCCCCGCCCCGAGGTCGAGGGCCCGTCCGGGGGACAGCGGGGTCACGACCTCGACGAGCCGGACGTTGGCGCGCGGCACGCCGTCCGGGAGGCGGGCGGTGTGGTGGCCGTCCCAGAACCGGGACGCTTCGGTGGTGGAGGTCATGGGCCCACCCTGACCCGGCCCTGGCGGTTCCGGCACGCTTTCTTGCGGTTCCGGCAAGATGGCCGGGTGAACGACGACTTCGAGGACGTCCTGCAGGCCGTCGGCCCCCGGCTGCGGGCGCTGCGCCGGCACCGCGGGATGACCCTCGCCGACGTCGCGGCCGCGACCGGGGTGTCGGAGAGCACGCTGTCGCGGCTGGAAAGCGGGCAGCGGCGAGCGAGCCTGGAGCTGCTGCTGCCGCTGGCTCGCGCCTACGACGTCCCGCTCGACGACCTGGTCGGCGCGCCCCGCACCGGCGATCCCCGCATCCACCTCACCCCGCTCCACCGCCACGGCATGACGTTCGTGCCGCTGTCCCGGCGGCCGGGCGCCGTGCAGGCCTACAAGATGATCATCCCCAGCGCCGATCGCCCGCCGGTTCCGGACCACCAGACCCACGAGGGACACGAATGGCTTTACGTGCTCCACGGGAACCTGCGGCTGGTCCTCGGCGAACACGACCTGGTCCTGCCGCCGGGCGAGGCGGCGGAGTTCGACACGACGATCCCGCACTGGCTCGGCAGCGCCGACGGGAAGGCCGTCGAGCTGCTGATCCTGTTCGGCCGCCACGGGGAACGAGCCCACCTGCGCGCCCGGGCGCACTGACGAAACGGTTCCCGGGGATTCGTCCCGTTGGCGCACCGCGGGGAAATTGCCCGGAAAGAATGTCCGGTTCATCGGTTCCCTTTTCCGGGATCACTCAAATGGGTGATGGTCAGTCCTGCGTGGACAGTTAGATTTCCCCGTGGTGCCCGGGCTTCCGGTGGCCGCTCGTCCAGGGGGAGGTCTGCCGTGTCCGGTGGGGTCGTGCGCGCTCGAAGAATGTCCGGTTTCCGGGTTTCGACGGTTTTGCTCGCCATTGTCGCGCTGACCGCTGCGTCCGTTTCGGTCGCGGCGCCGGCGCCGGCTGTTTCCGCGTCGCCCGCCGCCGCGCCGAAACCGGCGGACTTCGGACCGGACGCGGCGAAGTCCGCCGACGTCGCGATCGACGGCCGCGGTGACGCGCAGGGCTACCACGTCGAGGTGGGCCGGGAGGCCGCCGGGTTCGCGTGGCAGGAGGTCGCGCTGCTGCACCCCGCCGGGTTCGACGACGGTTCGTGGACCGGCTACCAGTGCGTCTCCGGCGACGGGAAGTACGCCGCGGTCGCGATCCTGCCCGCCTCGGCGGTGAACACCCAGGCCGCGCGCGACCACGGCGCGTTCGCCTACTCCGTCGACCTCGGCACGGGTGCCGTGCACGCACTGGCCGGCGGCGTCGGCCTCAAGTACTACTCGCCCGGCTGCGGCACCGGGGACACCGCGGTGTTCACCGTCGCACTGGACGGGAAGACCCGGCTGCTCACCGCGAACCTGGCCACCGGCAAGATCGACGCGGACGTCACCACGTCGGGGCAGCTCACCTCCGCCGTCCCGGCCGCCGCCGGTGTCGTCGGTGTGGCCGGTAACCGGCTGGTTTCCGTGCCCGTCAAGGGAAATCCCGCCGTCCTGGCCACCTTGCCCGGTGACGTCTACGACGTGCGCCCGGCCGCCGACGGCGGCGTCAGCTTCCTGCACACCAAGCCGGGCACGCGCACCGCGACCGCCGCGCACGAGCACGCCGGCGCGGTCACCACGCTCGGCTCGGGCGACCTGACCCGGGTGCAGCTGTTCCAGGGCCGCGCCGGCCACGCCGTGCTGTCCGGCGCCACGCCGGCGGCACCCGGCGCGCCGGCCGCCGCGGGCGTGCGCAGCGTGGGCGACGGCGCGCTCGCCCACGGCCCCGAAGCGTCCTCTTTGGACGGCGACGCGCTGCTCGGCCCGGACACCGACGGCCGGAAGACGACGTTGCTGGCGACGAAGACCGGCAAGGTGCTCACTCCCGAAGTCCCGGCCGCCACCAAGGCCGCGGCCACCCAGGTGCCCACCTACTCCACCGCGCCGCAGGCCGCCCAGGCCCCGCACCAGAACCGGCTGAGCGCCCGCGGTGACGCGGCGACGGCGGCGTCGCCGAACACCGCCCAGGCGCAGACGCCGAAGTGCGCGGTCCCGCCGCTCACCGCCAACCGGCAGGTGATGCAGCCGAGCCCGGCGCAGGTCGACTGGGCCGTGCAGCTGGCCGAACAGGGCCTGCTGACCGGCAGCGCGTACACGCGCCCGGCCGGGTTCGCCAACCTGGGCCTGGTCGCCTACGCGCCCAACAGCGACTTCCCGCTGATCCCGTTGTCGCACCCCGCCGGTGGCACGAACACCGTGCCGCGATCGATCTTCGAGGGCATCATGGCCCAGGAGTCGAACTGGTCGCAGGCCTCCTGGCACGCCCCGGCCGGCACCGCGGGCGACCCGCTGATCGCCAGCTACTACGGCGCGGGCGGCGACATCGTCTCGATCGACTACGCCGCTTCCGACTGCGGCTACGGGATCAGCCAGGTCACCGACGGCATGCACATCGGCGACGGCTCGCTGTCCGCGCACGGCCAGTGGAAGGTCGCGGTCGACTACCAGGAGAACATCGCCGCCGGCCTGCAGATCCTGGAGACCACCTGGAACCAGCTCTACGCGGACGGGATCACGGCGAACAACGCCGACCCGCGCTACCTCGAGAACTGGTACTTCGCGGCCTGGGCGTACAACTCGGGCGTCCAGCCGAACGCGGCCAACGGCAACACCACCGGCTGCACCCCGGGCCCGTCCTGCACCGGCCCGCACGGCACCTGGGGCCTGGGCTGGACCAACAACCCGGCCAACCTGGACTACCCGCCCAACCGCGACCCGTACCTGCAGGACACCTACGCCGACGCGGCCCACCCGGCGAGCTGGCCCTACCAGGAGCGCGTCCTCGGCTGGACGGCGAGCCCGCTGATCCGCTACGGCAACCCGGCGTACGCGAAGCCGACGTACAACGGCGGGCAGCACTGGGTGCAGCCCGCGCCGTTCACCGCGATGTGCTCCCTGGCCGCCAACCAGTGCGACCCGAACACCACCAACACGTCCAACCCGGGCGCCAGCCACTGCATGCTCGACGACTTCCAGTGCTGGTGGCACAACCCCGTGACGTGGATTCCCGGCTGCGGCACGACGTGCGCGACGAGCCCGTACGCCGTCTCGGGCGGTGCGGAACCGGCGAACCCGTCGCAGAACCCGCCGACGTGCAGCCAGGACACCTCGAAGGTGCCGAGCGGGTCGATCGTCGTCGACGACGAGCCGTCCCGGCTGAACCTGCAGGGCTGCGGCGCGGCGAACTGGTCGAGCAACGGCACGTTCACCTACACCTACGGGACGAACTCCGCGGGCGACCCGATCGGCGCGATCGACACCCACCAGCTCGGCACCGGCCTCGGCGGCCGGGTCCTGTTCACCCACACCGAGGACGGCTCGAACCCGGCGCTGATCAACACCGGCGTGTGGACCCCGAACCTGCCGTCGCTGCAGTACTACAAGGTCAAGCTGCACCTGCCCGGCCTCGGCGCCGAAGCGACGAACGTGGTCTACACGATCAACCCCGGCGGCGGGGTCTCGCCGTGGAAGATCCGCGTCAACCAGGCGTGGAACTCCGAGCAGTGGGTCACCCTCGGCACGTTCGCCATGCAGAACGGCGGCAACGTCACCCTGAACAACAACGGCAGCTCCCAGGACCAGGGCGGCTTCGGCTATTCGGACTTCGACGTCGCGTTCGACGCGGTCGCGTTCGTCCCGCAGGGCGGCACCCCGGGCCAGCCGATCGGCGGCCCGCCCGGCGTCCAGGACGAGCCGAAGGGCTCCAACCCCTCCTGGGTGCAGTGCGGCTGCGGCCGTCGCACGGCGGGCGACCCGGTCGACACGGCGACCGGCACCTTCGGCGAGGACTTCACCGACCTGAGCACGCCCGGCCGGCTGCCGCTGGAGTTCAAGCGCAGTTACGCCGAAAGCGTGGCCGACCCCAACGGCCCCAACAAGGCGCTCGCCGCGGACGGGCCGTTCGGCTTCGGCTGGACCGACTCCTACAACCTCACGTCCGCGACCGACGGCACCACCGGAAACGTCACGGTGAAGCAGGAGGACGGCTCCGCGGTCACCTTCGTCGCCGCCGGCGGCGCCTACACGGTGTCGGCGCCGCGGTACGACGCAACCCTCGTCAAGTCCGGCAGCACCTACGTCTACACGCGCCGCGGCAGCCAGGTCTTCACCTTCGACGCCGCGAGCGGGCGGCTGACGGCCGTCACGGACCCGGCCGGCAGCAAGGCCTCCCCGCCGTACCAGCTCGCCCTCGCCTACGACGGGTCCGGCCACCTGGCCACCATCACCGACCCCGCCCAGCGCGCCTACACGCTGACCTGGACCGGCAACCACGTCACGGCGCTGACCGACTCCGCCGGGCGCAAGGTGACCTACGGCTACGACAGCGCCGGGAACCTCACCGACGTCTACGGCGCCGGCACCACCCGCACACCGTCCACTCTGGACGACGACCACGCCCGGTACGCCTACGACGGCAACCACCTCATGACGTCGATGCGGTCCCCGGCCAACTTCGCCGGGCCCGCGACGGCGGTGACGGCGATGACGTACGACAGCGCCGAGCGGGTGAAGACGCAGGCCGATCCGAACGGCCACACCACGACGTTCACCTACGGCCCGGACGGCGGCCTCGCCGCCGGCCAGACCCTGACGACCGACCCGGGCGGGCACAAGACGCTCGACACCTACCAGAACGGGCTGCTGGTCTCGGAGACCAAGGGCTACGGCACCGCCGACGCCGGGACCACGGCCTACACCTACGACCCGGTGACCCTCGGCGTGAGCACCAAGACCGACGCCGACGGCGACCTGACCACCTACACCTACGACGACCACGGGAACCGGACGTCGGAGTCCGACGCGCTCGGCTTCACCACCGACTACGCCTACGACGACGCCGGGAACCTCGTCGAGACCATCGATCCCGGCGGGGTCGCGACGGTGAACCAGTACGACCAGGCCGGCCACGTCCCGTCGGGCGCCGCCGGGGTCCACGACGTCACCGCCACCACCCGGACCAAGGCGAACAACGTCGTCGAGTCGATCACCGGGAACTTCGGGCCGGCCCCGACCCGGACGGCGAACTACTTCTACGACGACGCCGCCCACCCCGGGGACCGGACCCGGGTGACCGACCCGAACGGCAAGACCACCACGACGGCGTTCGACACCTTCGGCGACAAGGTCTCCGAGACCGACGGTGCCGGCGACAGGACCCAGTACGGCTACGACACCGCGACCGGGCTCCTGACGTCCCAGGTGGACGGCAACGGCACGGCCGCGGGGGTCGCTCCCGGCTGCGTGCCCCCGGCCAAGGGCTGCACGACCTACGGCCACGACGCCCACGGCAACGTCACGTCGACGACGGACCCGCTCGGGCACCAGACCACCACCGCCTACGACGCGGACTCGAACAAGAAGTCGGTCACCGACGCGAACCACCACACGACGACGTGGACCCGCGACCCGGCCGACCAGCTCGTCAAGACCACGAACGCCGACAACAGCACCCAGGTGACCGACCACAACCCCGACGGCACCGTCGCCGACACCCTGGACGGCCTGAACGCCCAGACCACCTACGGCTACGACGGGCAGGGCCGCCGCACCTCGCGCACCGACCCGGACCACCGCACCACGGCGTCGCACCTCGACCCGGCCGGCCGCACGCTCACCACGACCGACAGTGCGGGCCGGGTCACCACCTTCGGGTACGACGCGACCGGCCGGACGAAGACGGTGTCCTATTCGGACGGTGTCACCCCGGGCGTCACCTTCGGCTACGACCCGTCGGGCCGGAAGATCGGCATGACCGACGGCACCGGGACCTCGACCTGGACGTACGACAGCTTCGGCGAAGTCGTGGCCCAGACGCAGGGGGCCGGCGCGGCCGTCGGCTACGGCTACGACAACGACGGCAACCAGACGTCGATCACCTACCCGGGCCAGGCGACGGCGGTGCTCCGGGCCTTCGACGACGCCGAGCGGCTCAAGACCGTGACGGACTGGAACGCGAACAAGACCACCTTCGGGTACGACAACGACGGCGGCGTCAAGACCACGGCCTACCCGAACGGGACCACCGTCACCAACGGCTACGACGACGCGGCCCGGCTCGCCGGCACGTCGGCCGCCACCGGGACCACGACGGTGTACGCGATGACGTTCGGGCGGGATCCGGTGGGCCAGCTGTCGTCCAGCCAGACTCCGGCGGCGTCGCAGACCTACGGCTACAACCCGAAGAACCAGCTGACCGCCGAAGGCACGACGACCTACGGCGTCGACGCGGCCGACAACCCGGCCAAGGTCGGCGCGGCCACCCAGGCGTTCGACGCGGCCGGGCAGCTGTGCTGGACCGTGCCGTCCGGCACGGTCGCGAACCCCGCCTGTGGGACGGTCCCGAGCGGCGCGACGGCGTACACGTCGGACGGGCTGGGCGGCCGGAAGACGGCGGGCTCGACGAGTTACACCTACGACCAGGCGGAACGGCTGACGGCGGTCAACGGCGCGACCTACCGGTACGACGGGGACGGTCTCCGGGTCGCGAAGACGGCCGGCGGCACCACCACGACCTTCGTCTGGGACGCGGGGCAGACGCCGGGCCTGCTCGCCGACGGAACGAACGCCTACCTGTACGGCCCCGGCGGCGCACCGATCGAGCAGATCGGCGCGGCCGGTTCCGCGTGGTTCGTGCACGACCAGGTCGGGTCGACCCGGGCGCTGCTCGACGGCTCGGGCGCGGTGGCGGGCACCTACACGTTCACCCCGTACGGCGTGGCCGCCCACAGCGGCACGGCGACCACCCCGCTGCAGTTCACCGGGCAGTTCACCGACGCCGAGTCAGGCCTGGTGTACCTGCGCGCCCGCTTCTACGACCCGGCGACGGCGCTGTTCCTGACGGTGGACCCGAAGGTCGACCAGACGCACGCGCCGTACGCCTACACCTCGGACAACCCGCTCAACCTGACCGACATCACGGGCCTGAGCTGGTGGAACCCGTTCAGCTGGTCCGCGGACACCTGGAGCGACATCGGCACCTACGCCGGGTACGCGGGGCTCGCCGTCGGCGCGATCGGCCTCGGCCTGGCGACGTTCGGCGTCGGCGACGTCCTGATCGGGGGAGCGGTGACGGTCGGCGTGGTCGCCGACGTCACCGCGACCGCGCTCGGCGCCGTGAGCACCGGCGTCACGTGCTGGCAGCACCCGATCAGCATCGGGTGCGGGCTGGGCATCCTGTCGACCGGGCTCGGCGCGATCGGCACCTGGGCGGACTGGGGCTTCGCGCCCGGTTCGTGGGGCATGTTCGCCAACCTGAACTCGCTCACTTCGGGCATCGCGGGCACGGTCTGGGACCTGAACGTGCACGCCGAAGAGGGCGGTGGCGGCGGCACCGCGGCGGCCGCACCGCGCACGTATTCTCCTTACGGCGGGCGGGCGATCGTCTGCTGACGCGAACCGATCGGACGAGCTGATGACGGAATACGGCCGGGCCCGGGAACGCCGGCGGCGCACCCGGGCGCTGCTCGGCACCGGCTACCTCGCGGCGTTGGCGGCGCTGCTGGGCCTCAAGACCGGGTGGGTCCCCGTGGCGGCCACCCTGCTCGGACTGCTCGTGCTGATGGTCGTGGTGCTCTGGGTGGTCATGGGGCGCGACGCCCGCGCGGAACGCCGCCGGCGTGCGGCGGGCCAGGCGCCGTCGTGGCCGGCCCAGCTGCCGGTGCAGGCGGCGCTGCTGCTCGGGGCCAAGGCGCCCGGTCACCACGCCCGCCGTGCCGACGAGGTGGGCGAGCTGTTCGGCCGGCTGACCCTCCGGGACGGTTCGCTGCACTGGGAGCCGCGGTCGGGGGACCGTAATCGGGGCGTGGGTTCTGTGTCGTTCGACCGGTCGTGGGCCGCGGAGGTCGTTTCCCTGTGGGGCCCGGGGGCCCAGGGCTGCCTGACGCTCACGTCCCCCGACGGCACGGCGGTGGACCTCTGGATCCGCCACCCCGAGGACCTCCGCCGGACCCTGACGGCGCCGGTCGGTTAGGGCCCTGCCGGCGCCGGACGCCGACCCGGGCCTGGTCGCCGAGGTCGGCTGGAAGGAAGCGCCCGGCGAGATCGCCGGCCTCCGGAAAGGGCTGCGGTCCGCGCCGGCGACCTCTGGGCGTCCCCGGCCGGAAGCGAGCTGCCGACGTACGAGTTCCTCGAGGAGGCCGGAAACCGGCTGCGCGGCACCGGAACCGTCCTCGCCGTCGCCGGGTTCACCCCCCGGGGTCCTGGACAACGCGGCCGGAACACCGGACAGTGACCGAAGGAGGTGCCATGACCGGCGAGGAGATCGTGCTCGGCCCGCTGCCGAAGGGGATCACCCCGGCGGGGGAGGGGAAGGTGTGGAACGTGCTCGGCCACACCTACGCCATGAAGGCCGCCAGTGCGTCCAGCTTCGCCTTCGAAACCCTCGACCCGCCCGGCACCGGGGTGCCGCCGCACGTGCACCCCACCCAGGACGAGCACATCTACGTCCTGGACGGCGTGTTCACCCTCTACCTCGACGGCGAATGGGCGACCGCGGGCCCCGGCGACACCGTGCGGATGCCGAAGGGCCTGCCGCACGCCTACTACAACCGCAGCGAGGGCGTCACCCGCGCGTTGTTCTGGGTGAGCCCCGCCGGCCGGCTCGCGCAGCTGTTCGACCGCCTGCACGACCTGGAAGACCCGGCCGAAGTGGTCCGGTTGTCGGCGCTGCACGACGTCGAGTTCCTGCCGCCGGGGTCGGTCGAAGGCGCCTGACCGGCGTCAGCGGCAGAAGTCCGTGTCCACTGTGGTCACCGAACCCGGAACTCGCGTGATCGAAGCCGGAACTCGCGTGATTGAAGCCGGAACTCGCGTGATTGGGCCCGTAACTCGCGACTTCCGGCCCTGATCACGCGAGTTACGGTCTGGATCACGCGAGTTACGGCCTGGACCGCGGACGTACCCTCGTGCGGTGACGGGGTCGTTCTGGTGGGACCTGCTGGTCGGCGTCGCGGCCGGGCTGCTGCCGGACGTCCTGCGCTCGGTCGTGCGCCGCGCCGGGGTGGGGGCTTCGCCACCCGCACCCCCGAAAAGATTGCTGTGACAACCGGGGCTTTGCCCCGGGGCGGGGGCTTCGCCACCCGCACCCCCGAAAAGATTGCGTTGACGTGAACGTCAACGTCTAGCTTCTCGAAGGTGAAGTTCGGAATCAGTTACAGCACCCCCTTCTTCGGCGCCGACCCGGGAACGATCGCGGGATTCGCCCGGGACGCCGAGGAGTGCGGGTTCGAGTCGTTGTACCTGCCGGAGCACGTCGCCCTGTATCGGGGCGCGAAGATCGGGCCGATGGAGCTGCCGCCGTCACTGCCCTACGCGGACCCCTTGGAGTGCCTGAGCTTCGTCGCCGCCGTCACGAGCCGCATCCTGCTGGGCACCGGCGTCCTGCTGCTGCCCTACCACCACCCCGTGGTGCTGGCCAAGCGGCTGGCGACCGTCGACGTGCTGTCCGGCGGCCGCATGCGCCTGCTCACCGTGGGCGTCGGCGCACTGCCCGGCGAGGCACGGGCGGCCGGCGTCGACTTCGCCACCCGCGGCCGCCGGACGGACGAGGCCATCGACGTCCTGCGGCTGCTGTGGGCGGGCGGCGAAGAGGGAGCCTCCTTCGCCGGCGAATTCTTTTCCTTCGAGGGAGTCAGCAGCTTCCCGAAGCCGGTCGGTGTCCGCGCACTGCCGATCCACGTCGGCGGTTCGAGCACGGCCGCGGCCCGGCGGGCGGGACGGCGCGGTGACGGGTACTTCCCCGGCGGCGCGCTCACGGCGGACGAGCGCCGCCGCCAGTTCGAGCTCGTCCGGGCCACCACGAGCGACCCGGAAAACCTCCAGTACACGCGGTGGGGGTCGCTCGACATGTCCACAGAGGACGTCGAGGAGCTGGCCCGGCAGGGGGTGACCCGCATCGTCGTCACACCGGGTACGGCCGAGCCCGCCGGAAGGCGCGCGGAGATGGCCGCGTTCGCCGAGCGGTTCGGCCTCAGCTGACGTCGTCCACCAGTGACTCGATGCCCGGCGGCAGGCTCGCCCGCCGGGCCCGGTCGGCCACGAAACCGGCGATGGCCGAACGCAGCGCGCGCACCGCCCGGGTCGGTTCCAGGTCCGCGCGGTGGGCCAGCTGCACCACGCGGGTCATCCCCGCGTCGGGCGTGAAGCGGGTCATCCGGAACCGGTCGCCCGCCACCGTGCTCGGGACCACCGCCGCGCCGACGCCCGCGCGGACCAGCTCCAGCACCGCGTCCATCTCGCCGCCCTCGATCGCGAACGACGGCTCGAACCCGGCGGCGCGGCAGGCGTTGACCGTCGCCTCCCGGACGTCGTAGCCGCGGCGGAACATCACCAGCGGGACGTCGGCGAGCTCGCCGACGCTCAGGCGGTCGCCCGCGACCGGCGCGTCCGGGGCGGAGATCACCACCAGCTCCTCCAGCAGCAGCGGGGTCGCCGCCAGGCCGGCATCGGCCGTGATCCGGGCGCCCGCCAGCAGCGCCAGGTCCAGCGCGCCCTCGGTCAGCCGCTGCCGCAGGTCGCCCGACCCGCTTTCGTGCAGTTCCAGCTGGATGCCCGGGTACCGGCGCCGGAACGCCGCGAGCATCGCGGGCAGCAGGCCCGTGCACAGGCTCGGCGGCGCGCCCAGCCGGACGCGGCCGCGGTCGAGCTCGGCCAGCTCCCGGACGGCCAGCCGGGCGGTTTCGGTGTCGGCCAGGATCCGCCGCGCGATCGGCAGCAGGGTTTCGCCGGCCTCGGTGAGGGAGACGTTGCCGCGGATCCGGTGGAACAGCGGGGCACCCAGGTCGTGTTCGAGCGCGCGGATCTGCTGGGACAGCGACGGCTGGGCCACCCGCACCTGTTCGGCGGCGCGGGTGAAGTGCCGGTGCTCGGCCACGGCGACGAAGTAGGCGAGCTGGTGAAGCTGCATAGACACAGCCTATCGACAGCAGAGCAATCATGTCTTTGACCTCTGGTCGGCGCGCTCCTAACGTCGATCGGGTGGTGAACACGCTCGCCCCGCACCGGCGCTCGGCCGTCCGGCGCTTCTGGGCCTCGACGATCGGCAAGAAAGCCGTCATGGCGGTCACCGGCCTGCTCCTGCTCGCCTTCGTGTTCGCGCACATGGCCGGCAACCTCAAGACGTTCCTCGGCGCCGACGACCTCAACCACTACGCGGGCTGGCTGCGCACGATCGGCGAACCGGTGCTGCGCCGCGAGTGGTTCCTGTGGCTCCAGCGCGCGGTCCTGCTCCTCGCGCTGGTCCTGCACGTCACGGCGGCGGTGCAGCTGGCCCGGCGCGACCGGCGCGCCCGGCCGGTCCGGTACGCCCACCGGCAGCCGGTGCGCGCGACCTTCGCGGTGCGGACGATGCGCTGGGGCGGGGCGACGCTCGCGCTGTTCGTCGTCTGGCACCTCCTCGACTTCACCGCCGGCACGGTGAACCGGGACTTCGTCCCCGGCGACCCGTACCACAACCTCGTCGCGGACTTCGGAGTCTGGTGGGTGAACCTGATCTACCTCGCCGCACTGGCCATGCTCGGCCTGCACATCCACCACGGCTTCGCCAGTGCCGCGCGCACGCTGGGCATCACGCGCCCGCGGCGGGAGCGGGCGATCCGGATCATCGGCAGCACGACGGCGGTCGTGGTCGCGGGCGGCTACGCCCTCGTCCCGGTCGCGATCATGACGGGACTGGTGCACTGATGTCCGGCTACCGCGTCGGCGACCCGATCGCCGACACCAAGGCCCCTGCCGTTCCCCTCGAAAAGCGCTGGGACGAAAGGAAGTTCGCCGCGAAGCTGGTGAACCCGGCGAACCGGCGACGGCACCGGGTGATCGTCGTGGGCACCGGGCTGGCCGGCGGCTCGGCCGGGGCGACGCTGGCCGAGCAGGGGTACCACGTCGTGCAGTTCTGCTTCCAGGACTCGCCGCGGCGCGCGCACTCGGTCGCGGCGCAAGGCGGCATCAACGCCGCGAAGAACTACCGCAACGACGGCGACTCGGTGTACCGGCTCTTCCACGACACGGTCAAGGGCGGCGACTTCCGCGCCCGGGAGTCCAATGTGTACCGGCTGGCCCAGGTGTCGGCGCAGATCATCGACCAGGCCGTGGCCCAGGGCGTGCCGTTCGCCCGGGAGTACGGCGGCCTGCTCGACACCCGGTCCTTCGGCGGCGTGCAGGTGCAGCGCACGTTCTACGCGCGCGGCCAGACGGGCCAGCAGCTGCTGATCGGCGCGTACCAGGCGCTGTCGCGGCAGATCGACGCCGGGAACGTGGAGCTGCACGCCCGCACCGAGCTGCTCGACCTGGTCGTGGCCGACGGCCGGGCCCGCGGCATCGTCGCCCGCGACCTGGTGACCGGCGAGATCACGACGCACCTCGCGGACGCCGTCGTGCTCGCCACCGGCGGGTACGGCAACGTCTTCTACCTCTCGACGAACGCGAAGGGCTCCAACGCCACGGCGATCTGGCGGGCGCACAAACGCGGTGCCTACTTCGCGAACCCGTGCTTCACCCAGATCCACCCGACGTGCATCCCGCGCTCGGGCGAACACCAGTCGAAGCTGACGCTGATGAGCGAGTCGCTGCGCAACGACGGCCGCATCTGGGTCCCGAAGCACGCCGGCGACACCAGATCACCAGGGGAGATCCCCGAAGACGAGCGCGACTACTACCTCGAACGCCGGTACCCGAGCTTCGGCAACCTGGTGCCGCGGGACATCGCCTCGCGGGCGGCGAAGAACGTCTGCGACGCCGGGTTCGGGGTCGGGCCCGGCGGCCTCGGCGTCCACCTCGACTTCGCCGACGCGATCGCGCGACTGGGCCGTCCGGCGATCGAAGCCCGCTACGGCAACCTCTTCGACATGTACCAGCGCATCACCGCGGAAGACCCGTACGCGGTGCCGATGCGGATCTACCCGGCCATCCACTACACGATGGGCGGGCTGTGGGTGGACTACGACCTGCAGAGCACGATCCCCGGGCTGTTCGTGATCGGCGAGGCGAACTTCTCCGACCACGGCGCCAACCGGCTCGGCGCGTCGGCGCTGATGCAGGGCCTCGCCGACGGCTACTTCGTGCTGCCGTCGACGATCAACGACTACCTCGGCAGCACGCGGCTCGGCGACGTCCCCGCCGCCGACGTCCGGCAGGTGGAAACCGAGGTGCGTTCGCGGATCTCCCGGCTCCTGGCGGTGCGGGGCACGCGGTCGGTCGATTCGTTCCACCGCGAGCTGGGCCTGCTGATGTGGGACCACTGCGGCATGTCCCGCACCCGAGAAGGCCTGCGCAAGGCCCTGGACCGGGTGCCCGGGCTGCGGGCGGAGTTCTGGCGCGACGTCCGGATCCCCGGCGGCGGCGCGGAGTTCAACCAGGAACTGGAGAAGGCGAACCGCGTCGCCGACTTCCTGGAGCTGGCCGAGCTCATGCTCGTCGACGCACTCGCCCGCGAGGAATCGTGCGGCGGGCACTTCCGCGAAGAACACCAGACGGCGTCGGGGGAAGCGTTGCGGGACGACGAGAACTTCGCGCACGTCGCCGCGTGGGAGTACGGCGCCGAGCCGGTGCTGCACCGCGAGGAACTGGTTTTCGAGCACGTCCACCCGACCCAGCGGAGCTACACGTGAAACTCACCGTCCGCGTCTGGCGGCAGGCCGGCCCGGCCGCCGAAGGCCGCCTGGTCGCCTACCCGGTCGACGGCATCAGCCCGGACATGTCGTTCCTGGAGATGCTGGACGTGCTGAACCAGCGGCTGATCGAAGCCGGCGACGAGCCGGTGGCGTTCGACCACGACTGCCGCGAGGGCATCTGCGGCTCGTGCGGCGTGGTGATCAACGGCCGGGCGCACGGTCCCGAGCGCACGACGTCCTGCCAGCTGCACATGCGCTCCTTCGCCGACGGCGACGTCGTCGACGTGGAACCCTGGCGCGCCAAGGGCTTCCCGATCATCAAGGACCTGGTGGTCGACCGCTCGGCGCTGGACCGGATCGTCCAGGCCGGCGGCTACGTCAGCGCCCCGACGGGCAGCGCCCCGGACGCGCACGCGACCCCGGTCCCCAAGCCGGACGCCGACCTGGCGTTCGACAACGCGACGTGCATCGGCTGCGGCGCCTGCGTGGCGGCGTGCCCGAACGGCTCGGCCACCCTCTTCACGGCGGCGAAGGTGACCCACCTGAGCCTCCTGCCCCAGGGCGGCCCCGAACGCGCGAGCCGGGTGCTCGACATGGTGGACACGATGGACGCCGAGGGTTTCGGCGGCTGCACCAACACGGGGGAGTGCGTGGCCTCGTGCCCGAAGGGCATCCCGTTCACGAGCATCGCGACGCTCAACCGCGAGTACCTCGCCGCCACCCGCTCCGGACGCCGCTGACCAAGCCGGCAGCGACGCACGTCACGCCGTCCGCCGGAACACCGGCCGGGCTGCGACGTTGTACAGAGTGTCGGTACGGCGGTGCCCCCGGGCCTACCCCTTGCCTTCACGGAATACCGGTAACGCTGGAGCCGTGTCGTGCCTTCCGCCGCGAGGCGGCCCCCGTACCGACCCCGAACTCCCGTCTCCGCTCGCAGGTCGACCCCCCTCGGACCTCCGCTGAGCGGAGACGGGCCTACTTCCGGCCGGATTGGTGACGCGCGGCCGCCATCAGCGGGTGCCGGCGGGTCGCGTCGAAGCGGGCGCGGTGGTAGGCCTGGACGGTTTCCCCGGTCTGCGCGGTCATCGGTCCTCCAGGTGACGGGCGAGGTGGTGCTGGTTCTCGGCCAGCCGCAGGCAGAGGTGCCGCAGCTGGGAAATCTCGGCGTCGGTGAAGCCCCGGAACAGCGCGGCCATGGCCAGCTGCGACGGACGGCGGAACTCGTCCAGCCACCTCCGGCCGTCGGCGGTGATCCGGACCTGCACCGATCGCCGGTCGCGCGGGTCGGGGACCCGCTCGGCGAGCCCGGCGCGTTCCAGCGTGTCGACCAGGCCGGTCACGTTCCGGGAGCTCACGCCGGCGGACGCGGCGAGGTCCTTGATGTTCGCGCCGCCGGTGGCGAGCCGGATCAAGATGTCGAGGGCGCCGGGGCTGAGGCCGCGGCTGTCGGTGCCCCGGGACCGCAGCTGCTCGAGGCTCCGCGCGGCCGTGCGGACGGCGGCCGCGGCTTCGAGCACGCCGGTGTCCTCGCCGAGGGTGAACCCGGCCAGCGCGGTGCGGACCTCGGGGGAGTAGAGCCGGTCGTCCTCGTCGCGGGCCAGATTGGGTACGTCATTCATAGTGAAGCACTACATTAGTACGTACTTCCGTACCTGTGTCAACAGTCTGTCCGCTCGCAGGCGTTAACCAGGGTTTCGCCCGGCGTTAGCCTCGGTCCCGGGACAGGTTCGCTCTTCGCCGCCCATACTGACCCGGCTCGCCACCACGACACCCCCGGAGTCCCCATGACGGACGTCAACCGACGACGTTTTCTGCAGCTCGCCGGCGGTACCGCCGCCCTTTCCGCGCTGTCCACCAGCATCGCCCGCGCCGCGGAGATCCCGGCGTTCCACCGGACGGGGACGCTGCGGGACGTCGAGCACATCGTGGTGCTGATGCAGGAAAACCGGTCGTTCGACCACTACTTCGGCACGCTGCGCGGGGTCCGCGGCTTCGGCGACCCGCGGCCGGCGACCCTGGGAGGTGGGAAGTCCGTCTGGGCGCAGTCGGACGGCAAGCGCGACATCCTGCCGTTCCGCCCCGAAGCGGACAACCTGGGCCTGCAGTTCATCCAGGACCTCCCGCACGGCTGGAACGACACGCACGCGGCGTGGAACGGCGGCAGGTACGACAAGTGGGTGCCCGCGAAGGGCTCGACCACCATGGCGTACCTGACGCGCGAGGACATCCCGTTCCACTACGCCCTCGCCGACTCGTTCACCATCTGCGACGCCTACCACTGCTCGTTCATGGGCTCGACCGACCCGAACCGCTACTACATGTGGACCGGGTACACCGGCAACGACGGCAAGGGCGGCGGCCCGGTCCTCGGCAACGACGAAAAGGGCTACTCCTGGACGACCTACCCCGAGCGCCTGGAGCAGGCCGGGGTGTCCTGGAAGATCTACCAGGACATCGGCGACGGCCTCGACGCCGCCGGCGGCTGGGGTTGGATCGAAGACGCCTACCGAGGCAACTACGGTGACAACTCGCTGCTGTACTTCGACTCCTACCGCAACGCGAAGCCCGGCGACGCCCTGTACGAGAAGGCCCGCACCGGCACGAACGCCAAGGCGGGCGAGGGGTACTTCGACAAGCTCCGCGCCGACGTCAAGGCCGGGAAGCTGCCGCAGGTTTCCTGGATCACCGCGCCGGAGGCGTTCTGCGAGCACCCGAACTGGCCGGTGAACTACGGCGCCTGGTACATCGCGCAGGTCCTCGACGCGCTCACGGCGAACCCGGACGTGTGGAGCAAGACCGCGCTGTTCATCACCTACGACGAGAACGACGGCTTCTTCGACCACGTCCTCCCGCCGTACGCGACCGCCGGGCAGTCCACTGTGGACACCGAAGGGGAGATCTTCGCCGGTTCGGCCGCGAACCCGGCCGGCCCGTACGGGCTCGGCCAGCGCGTGCCGATGCTGGTGGTGTCGCCGTGGAGCAAGGGCGGCTACGTCTGCTCGGAGACGTTCGACCACACCTCGATCATCCGGTTCGTCGAACGGCGCTTCGGCGTGCACGAGCCGAACATCTCGGCCTGGCGCCGGTCGGTGTGCGGTGACCTGACGTCGGCGTTCGACTTCGCCCGGACGGACGCGCGGGTGCCCGCGCTGCCGGACACCGCGGGCTACGAGCCGCCGGACCACGAGCGGCACCCGGACTACGTGCCCGCCGTCCCGGCCAAGGCCGTGCTGCCGAAGCAGGAACCCGGGCTGCGGCCGGCGCGGGCGCTGCCGTACGACCTGGCCGCCGACGCCCGGGTGGGGACCGAGCTGAACCTGACGTTCGTCAACCAGGGCCGGGCCGGGGCAACGTTCTCCGTGGTCTCCCCGGGCGGCGAGCCGCGGACGTACACCGCGGGCGCCGGCTGCTCGCTCGCCGCGACCCTGCCCGTCTCCGGCGGGTACGACTACACCGCCCACGGGCCGAACGGGTTCGTCCGGCAGTTCCGCGGCGGCGCGGCCGGCCCCGAGGTGAGCGCGCGTCCCGAGGGGCGCAGCGGGAACCTCTCGCTGGTCCTGACCAACAACGGCACCACGTCGGTGCGGCTGACGCTGACCGATGCCTACGCCCGCCGCTCGACGACCCGCGTCCTGCGGCCGGGGGCCCGGGTGGTCGAGGTCGTGGACACGCGGCGCAGCGGCAACTGGTACGACGTCTCGATCGTTTCGGACCGAGACCCGCGCTTCCTGCGCCGCCTCGCCGGGCACGTCGAGACCGGGCGGCCGAGCACGAGCGACCCGAACACGCTCACGCACTGAGCCCGATCGGGTCCCGCCGGGTTTGTCACCCGGCGGGGTTCACCCGGCCGCGTCCGCGGGTGTTGCGGGGCCCGGTCCGTGGTGGGAGCGTCGGGGAACCGACTGTTTTCCCGCCACGGAACCAGGAGTGCGGATGACCACCACCGAGATGCCGGCCGTCCACGAGTGCACGGTCAGCGGCTGTTCCTACAACCACGACGGGTGCCACGCGTTCGCCATCACCGTCGGCGGCCACAACGGGTCCGCCGACTGCGGAACGTTCGTCCCGCTGAGCACCAAGGGCGGCCTGGACCGCGTCGTGGCCCAGGTCGGCGCCTGTTCCCGGACGGACTGCCGTCACAACGAATCGCTGGAGTGCACGGCGTCCAGCATCCGGGTGGGCCCCGGCGACGGCGACCACGCGGCGAACTGCCTGACCTACCGCAGGTAGCGAATCCTCGGCCGGGCTCCCTCGCGGCGAAACGTGCCGCCGGGAGCCCGGCCGTTTTCGTGGCATCATGACGCCCTGGTCCGATCGGCAAACCGAACGAAGGGCGCCGCTGGTGGACGCTTTACCGAACGATGACGGCAGTCCATCGATCCGCGACATGCTGGCGGTCAACCTCCGGGCGGCGCGGGCGGCGCGCGGCTTGTCGCTCTCCGAGCTGTCCCGGCGGTCGGGCATCGGCAAGGCGACGCTGTCCCAGCTCGAGGGCGGCACCGGCAACCCGACCATCGAGACCGTCTTCAGCCTGTCCCGCGTCCTGGAAGTGGCGATCTCCGACCTGCTCGACCACCGCCCGCGCGGCGGGCCGACCGTCGTGCGGGCCGCCGAGGTCGAGGTGCTCCGCGGCGAGGGCGTCGACCTGCGGCCGCTGCGCCGGATCGAGGCCGAGAACAGCGTCTTCGAGGTGTACGACCAGGTGGTCCGCGGGGACGCGCCGCAGCGCTCGCAGGGCCACGTCGGCGTCGAGCACACCATCGTGCAGACCGGCGAGCTGCGGGTGGAGGTCGCCGGCCGGACCGTCGACCTCGGGCCCGGCGACTACGTCGCGTTCGACGCCCGCGAGCCGCACAGCTACACCGCGCGGGTCGCCCCCGTGCAGTCGGTGCTGCTCCTGCAGTACCGCGCGGACGAACGGCTCGACGCCGGGCCGCACCCCGTCCTGCCGGATTGACACCCTTCACGATCGAGACCTATCGTTCGCTATACCGAACGCTGGAGGGTCGATGAACCGAACGCGGGTGGTGGTGATCGGGGCCGGCATCATCGGCGCGGCCTGCGCCAGGGAGCTCGCCCTGGCCGGCTTCGACGTCCTGGTCCTCGACCGCGGCCGGCCGGCGGGCGGCACCACTTCGCACGGCGAAGGCAACCTGCTGGTCTCCGACAAGGGGCCGGGCGCCGAGCTCATGCTCGCGCAGTTGTCGGCCCGGTTGTGGCCGCAGGTGCTGGCCGAAATCGCCGACGACGACCCGCGCGCGGCGGCCGCGACGGAGTTCGACCCGAAGGGCGGCATCGTCGTGGCCACCACCGAGGCCGGTGCCGGCGCGCTCCTCGCGTTCGCCGAGGCCCAGGCCGCGGCCGGGGTCCGTACCGAGCGCCTCGACGCGGCGGACGTCGCGGCGGCCGAGCCCGCGCTCACCCGGCAGCTGACCGCCGCCGTCCGGTACTCCGACGACGCCCAGGTGCAGCCGGCCGCCGCCGCGCTCGCGCTGCTGGGTTCGGCGCTGCGCCACGGCGCCCGGCTGCGCACCGGGGCCGAGGTCACCGGCGCCCGGACGCGGGCCGGCCGGATCACCGGGGTGCACGTGGCGGGCGAAGTGGTCGAGGCGGACGTCGTGGTGAACGCGGCGGGGCCGTGGGCGGGAGAACTGTCGGCCCGGCTGGAAGCGCCGATCGCGGTCCGGCCCCGGCGCGGCGAGGTCCTGGTGACCACGCCGATGCCGGGCGTGGTGCGGCACAAGGTCTACGACGCGGACTACGTCGGCGCGGTCGGCACGGGCAGCGGCGAACTGCAGACGTCGGCGGTGGTCGAGTCGACGCGGGGCGGAACGGTGCTGATCGGCTCGTCCCGCCGCCGGGTGGGCTTCGACGACACGATCCGGCCGCACGTGCTGGGCGCGATCGCGGCCAAGGCGGTCCGGCTGTTCCCGGCACTGGCCGACGCCGCGGTGATGCGCGCGTACGGCGGCTTCCGGCCGTACGTCGACGACCACCTGCCGGTGCTGGGCGAGGACTTCCGGCTCGGCCACCTGTGGCACGCCACCGGACACGAAGGGGCGGGGATCGGCTTGAGCGTCGGGACGGCCCGGCTGCTGCGCGAACTGCTGACCGGGGCGCCGCCGTCGATGCCGGTGGCGGAGTTCCGGGTGGACCGTCCGGCGGTGCCGGTGTGAACGAGCTGCCGATCGAAATCACCGTCGACGGCGAGACCGTGACCGGGCTCGCCGGGCAGACCGTGGCCGGCGTTCTCCTCGGCGCCGGCCGGCTGTCCTGGCGCGCCACGAGGTCCGGAGCGCCGCGCGGTGTTTTCTGCGGCATCGGCGCCTGTTTCGACTGCCTGCTCACGGTCAACGGCGTCGCCGACGTCCGCGCCTGTCGCCGTCGCGCGGCCGACGGGGACGAGATCCGGACCCAGTCGCGGGAGGAGGACGCGTGACGCACGTCGTCGTCATCGGTGCCGGACCCGCCGGGCTCGCGGCCGCCGAACACGCGCTCGCCGCCGGGGCCGACGTCACCGTCCTGGACCAGGCGGACGTGCCGGGTGGCCAGTACCACCGCGGCGCCTCGCACCGGTTCGAGGCGCTCCTGAGCCGGTGCACGTGGTGGCCGGAAAGCACCGTCTGGGCCCTGGAGGGCAGGCGGGTCCACGTCCTGCGCGGCCCGGCCGACGGGACGAACCGGCGTCGCCACACCCTCGACCCCGACGCGCTGGTCCTGGCCACCGGCGCGCACGACCGCGTCCTGCCGTTCCCCGGCTGGCAGCTGCCCGGCGTGTTCACCGCGGGTGCCGCGCAGGCACTGGCCAAGGGGGAGCGGGTCGCCGTCGGGCGGCGGGTGCTCGTCGCCGGGGCCGGGCCCTTCCTGCTGCCGGTCGCCGAGTCCCTGATCGACGTCGGCGCCGAAATCGTCGCGGTGCTCGAGGCGAACCCGGCTCGCACTGTCCTCAGTGGATGGTCGTGGCGAGCGGCCGCACACCTCGGCAAGATGAACGAACTGGTTCGTTACGCCGGGACGCTGGCCCGGCACCGCGTGCCGTACCGCATGGGCCGGGCGGTGATCGAAGCCCGTGGCGACGACCGGGTCCGCGAAGCCGTCACCGCGCGCGTCCGCGCGGACTGGTCGGTCGTGCCCGGCACCGAAGAAACCCACGAGATCGACGCCCTCTGCGTCGGGCACGGCTTCGCGGGGCAACCCGAACTGGCCGTCGCGGCCGGCTGCGCCCTCGACGGCGGGTTCGTCCGGGTCGGCGACGACCAGCGCACCGGCGTCGACGGGGTGTTCGCGGCGGGGGAGATCACCGGCATCGGCGGCTCGGCCGCCGCCGCGGCGGAAGGCGCGGTCGCCGGGTGGGCCGCCGCCGGGCGGACGCCGGGCCGTGCCCTGATCAGGAAACGCGACCACGCCCGGGCCTTCGCCCGCCGGCTGGCCGCCGCCCACCCGATCGGCGCGGCGTGGCCCGGGTGGCTGCGCGAGGACACCGTCGTCTGCCGCTGTGAGGAAACCACCTACGGCGACCTGATGGACGCCGTCGCGGACCCGGCCACCCCGGGCCCGCACGCGCTCAAGCTCGGCACCCGCGCCGGGCTCGGCCCCTGCCAGGGCCGGATGTGCGGCGCGGTGGTCGCCGAACTCTGCGGCGGCACCGAACGCCACCACCGTCCGATCGCCCAGCCGATCCGCCTGGGCGAGCTCGCCGATCCGAAGGAGTTCCCATGAGTACCCGCGACCTCGGCGGCGTGGTCGTCGCCGCCGCGCTGCCGTACCGGGCCGACGACACCGCACCGGCCGGGCTGGCCGTCGACTACGACGCCTACGCCGAGCACTGCCGGTGGCTCGTCGAAAACGGCTGCCGCGGCGTCGGCCCGAACGGCTCCCTCGGCGAGTACTCCTCGCTCACCGACGACGAACGTCGCCGCGTCGCCCGCACCGCGATCGAAGCCGTCGGGACGGACGGGATCGTCGTCGTCGGCGTGCACGGCCCCGGCGCGCACCAGGCCCGGTACTGGGCCGAGGCGGCGGCCGAGGACGGCGCGCACGGCGTGCTCTGCCTGCCGCCGACGCTCTACCGCGCCAACCGCGGCGAGGTGCTCGCCCACTTCGAGGCGGTGGCGTCGGCAGGCCTGCCGGTGATGGTCTACAACAACCCCTTCGACACCAAGGTCGACCTCACGCCGGACCTGCTGGCCGAGATCGCGCAGATCGACAACGTCGTGGCCGTCAAGGAGTTCTCCGGCGACGTCCGCCGCGTGCTGGAGATCCGCGAGCGCGCGCCGGGGCTGGCCGTGATCGGCGGCGCCGACGACGTCGTCCTGGAAAGCCTGCTGATGGGGGCGACCGGCTGGTTCGCCGGGTTCCCCAACGTGTTCCCGGCCGAGTCGGCGCGCCTGTACGAGCTCGCCACGGCGGGCAAGCTCGAGGAGGCCAGGGCGCTCTACGAACCGCTGGTGGCCGCGTTCCGCTGGGACTCGCGCACCGAATTCGTCCAGGCCATCAAGCTCGGGATGGACATGGTGGGCCGCCGCGGCGGGCCGTGCCGTCCGCCGCGCGGGCCGCTGTCGGACGTCCACCGCGAGCAGGTCCGCGCCGACATGGGCCGCGCGCTCGCGGCGCTGAGGGTGGCGTAGGTGCGGGCTTCGCGCGCGATCACGGCGGTCGACTCGCACACCGAGGGCATGCCGACCCGGGTGGTGACCGGCGGCGTCGCGCCGATCCCGGGCGCCACGATGGCCGAGCGGCGCCGGTACTTCATGGCCCACTTGGACCACCTGCGGCAGTTCCTGATGCACGAGCCGCGCGGCCATTCGGCGATGAGCGGCGCGATCCTGCAGCCGCCCTGCCGCGAGGACGCCGACTGGGGCGTGGTGTACATCGAGGTGTCCGGCTGCCTGCCGATGTGCGGCCACGGCACGATCGGCGTGGCGACGGTGCTGGTGGAGACGGGCATGGTCGAGGTGACCGAGCCGACGACGGTGGTGCGCCTGGACACCCCGGCCGGGCTGGTGCACGCGGAGGTCGCGGTCCGGGACGGGTGTGCGTCGAGCGTCAAACTGCGCAATGTGGCGTCGTTCCTCGCCGAGCGCGACGCGGAGGTTTCCGTGCCGGGCCTGGGCACGGTCCGCTACGACCTCGCCTACGGCGGCAACTTCTACGCCATCCTGGACTTGTCCTCTGTGGACATCCCGTTCGACCGGGCGGAGAAGGACCGGATCCTGGCGGCGGGGCTGGCGATCATGGCCGCGATCAACGAGCAGCGGCCGCCGAAGCACCCTGCCGACCCCCTGATCGGTGGCTGCAAGCACGTCCAGTTCCTCGCGCCGGGCTCCGACGCGCGGGCGTCGCGGAACGCGATGGCGATCCACCCCGGCTGGTTCGACCGGTCGCCGTGCGGCACGGGGACGTCCGCCCGGATGGCGCAGCTGCACGCGCGCGGCGAGCTGCCGCTGCACACGCCGTTCGAGAACTCGTCGTTCATCGGCACGACGTTCACCGGCTCGCTGGTGGCCGAGACTTCGGTGGGGGGAGTGCCGGCGGTGGTCCCGGAGTTCTCCGGCCGGGCGTGGATCACCGGCACGGCGACGTACCTGCTCGACCCGTCGGACCCGTTCCCGACGGGGTTCGTGCTCTAGGCGGGCTGCCAGAGCTCGATGCGGTGGCCCTCGGGGTCGGTGACCCAGCCGAAGCGCCCGACCCCGGCCATCTCCTGGACGTCGTCGGCGACGTCCGCGCCGCGGGCGCGCAGCTGGGCGAGCATGGCGTCGAGGTCGCGGACCCGGAAGTTGAGCATGGTCTGCTGGGTCTTGGAGCCGAAGTACTCGGTCCCGGCCTCGAACGGCGCGAAGACGGTCGGGCCGGGTTGCTGCGGCCAGAGGCCGTTTTCGTCGGTGTCGAGGCCGAGGCAGTCCCGGTACCAGGCCCCGAGGGCCGCCGGGTCCGCCGCGCGGACGAAGTACCCGCCGATGCCGAGCACGCGTTCCATGCGGCGATCCTGCCAGCCGGGTGGCCGGTGGGGCAGGTGACACGCGGGGTGCCCCTGCCCCGGCCGGGCTAACCGGTGGCGCAGGTCGCCGCCGTGCCGGTGGCCGTTCCGGTGCCCTGGTAGCCGAACTCCGTCGACTGGCCCGCGGCCAGCGAGCCGTTGAAGCCGGTGTTCGTGAAGCGGACCGTGCCCGTGTCGGCGCTGCGGCCGGCGTTCCACGCCGAGGTGACCGCGGCTCCGGCGGGCAGGTTCGCCGTCACCGTCCAGCCGGTGATCGGGGCCGCGCCGGCCGTGACGCGGATCGTTGTCACGAAACCGCCGGTCCACTGGTTCAGCGACACCGCTGCCGTGCAGGCGCCGCCTGCCGGGGTCGTCGGTGTTGTCGGGATGGTCGGTGTTGTCGGGATGGTGGGCGTGGTCGTGCCCGGGCCGTCGGTCAGCGTCGGTGTCGTCCAGTCGCGCCACTCGGCGAGGTTGCCCGCCTTCTTCGCCGAGATCCGGAACGTCCCCGCCGCGCTGCCGGTCTTCAGCAGGAACTTCTGGATGTTCTGCTGCAGCGGCGTCCGCCATTCGGGCCGGGACGCGCAGTGGGTGCCGTCCTGGACGTCGGACCAGTAGGTGATTTCGGCACCCGCCCCGAGCGCCTTGTAGACCTCCGCGCCGGCCAGTGCCGCGACACTGCCCGAGCGGGCGCCCAGCCAGTCGATGTGGGGGTTCTCCATGATGAACAGCCCGCGCGGCGCGACCATGGCGACCAGTTCGTGCGTGTCCACCGGCAGACCGGCCGGATTGCCGGTGTACGTGCTGAACGCGTCGCCGAACCACGGCTGCTCCCCGTAGGCGTTGCTCAACCCCTGCGAGCCGCTTTCCCCCGGGATCGCGCGCAGGGCGGGGACGCCGGCGGTGCCGGACTCGATCGGCATGGTCAGCGCGATGCGCTGGTCGAGCACACCGGCCGCGAACGCGCTCTTCCCGTACCGCGAACACCCCGTCACGCCCAGCGCGTCCGGCTTGAGGATCCGGCCTCCCCCCTGCTCGATGACGTCGATGATCCGGCTCACGCCCCACGCCCAGGCCGCCAGCAGCCCGGTGCTGCTGGACGAGCCGTAAATGCTGTAGAAGGCCCCCTGCTTGGCGTTCCGCGGCGTTCCTTCTTTGCCGACGGCCAACGGGTCGTAACTGATGACGGCGGCGCCGGACGCCCGGATCGTGGCCGTGTCCGCGCCGAATCCGCCGACCACGAAGACGGCCGGGAACGGCCCCGTTCCGGCGGGCAGCTGCACGCTCGCGGAAAACCCCGCGCTGCGCCCGTTTTCGCTGACGTTCACGGTGATGTTCGTGCTCGTGACGCTTCCGGTGACACTCGACGGCTTCGGGGGTTTCTGACCGTAGATCGTCCGCTCCGCCAGCCTCTTGATCTCCTGGCGGCGGCACCGCCAGTCGGACTTCGAAGTGATGCGGGTGCCGTCGATCTTCTTGAAGGGATCGGGAAGCTTGGCCGTCGCGGGGAACGAGCCGGGCAGTGACACGGGGCAGTCGGCGCCGTCGTCTTCGACCGCCGCGGCGGCACCGGGGGCCACCGCGACCATGCCGGTGACGGCGAGGACGGTGGCGGCCAGCAGGACGAGCGCAGGACGGAAACGCGAACCGGACACGGGGTCTCCCTTCCGGATGTAAACAGCTGAAAAAACGGTAGAACCGTTTCGTTTACACCGTCAAGAAGGGTGGGAGCACCGAAACTTTCGAAATGCGCCCGGTTTCGAAAGTTTCGGATTCCCGTATGCGGATTACTGATAACGGGGATTGGTGGCGTGCCAGGTGAAGCCGCCGCCCATCCAGGAGCGGACGCCCACGAGGAAGCGCTGCAGCTCCGGGGCCGGGACGGCCAGCAGGTCGCGGTGGCCCTCCTCGAATTCGTGGACGATCTTGTTGTGCAGGGCGACGGTGGCTTCGACCGCTTCTTCGACCGGGCAGTCGCGGTCGGCGGCGATCTGCAGCACCATGTTGCAGACCGGTTTCTCGTCGGCCGCGTCCTTGGCCACCGAATGGAGGTCGTTGACCAGGACCGACGCCGTCCCGGCCCGCATCATCGCTTCGCGCACGCGCGGGTCGTAGTAGAACGGCGCGGCCAGCTCGTAGCCGCCGACGGCGTCGACGAGCGTCATCGAGGTGTAGAAGCTGTCGTGCTGGCGCGCCGCCAGGTATTCCCACGCCGGCGGGTAGCGCCCGGTGTGGCGCCACGCGGCGTAGGCGTCCCAGCTGACGAACATCGAAAACGTCGCGTAGCAGACCCGCTGCACGAGCACCGGGGAGCCGTGCCTGCCCAGGTGGCCGATCGCCGAGTGCAGCCCGACGAGGATCGGGTCGGCACGCAGCGCTTCCTCCAGCGGGGCCGAAAACTCCCCGGCCGGGGCGACCGGGTCCATGGCCGCCATGACGAGCGCGAGCCGCGGCGGGAGCTCGGTGGGGGCCGCGCCGAGCGTGCTGTCGTCGGCGTAGTAGTCGTCGGCCGCCCACCAGACCGCGTTGAGCTGCGCCGCGACGAGCAGCCGGTCCGGGTCGTCGCAGTCGGCGTGGGCGAGCATCGCCAGCCTGCCGAACCCCGCTCCGGCGATCTGCTCGAGGCCCTTGCCGGTGAACCCGCAGTCCGCCGCCCAGGCGACCAGCCGCCGGTCGACCTCCGCGGCCAGGCCGTCGTCGACGCGGCCCGCGACCGGGCAGTACAGCGGCGACGCGCTGCCGTCACCCCACGGCAGGTACGCGTACGCCGGGTCCTGCCCGGGCGACGGCGCGAACCGGGTCGCGATCCGCGCCGCCGACGTCCCGAGCCCGAACGGCGCCGCCGCCAGTCCACCGACGGTCCATTGTGGACATGTTTCCCCGGTCACCGCGCCCGCCTCAGACGCGGTCGGCGGCGATGAGCAGGTAGTGGAAACTGCCTTCGCGGTAGGCGGTCAGGAACGGCTTTTCGACGCCGGTGGCGACCGACGACTTCTCCCGCAGCTCCCAGTAGGGGATCGTCGCCGCGGTCAGGTCGACGACGTTGATCGGCACGAACCCGTTGGCGGACAGGGCCTTGAAGTAGTCGCCGCGGGCGTGGATGTTGCAGATGTAGTGCTGGTCGATCTGGCTCACCGCGCGCGACCGGCCGCCCGTGACGTCGTTGTAGCACCCGGTGATCGTCACGTACCGGCCGCCGGGCTTGAGCTGCCGCGCGTGCTCGGCGAACAGGTCGTTCAGGTCCACGTACATCGTGCTCTCGTTGTTCCAGATGCCCTGGAACACCCCGGATCCGAACCCGGTGTCGAGCATGTTGCGCAGGTGGTAGCGCACCGAGCCGTCGATGCCGCGCTGCCGCACGTGCGCGTTGGCGAAGCCGACCTGCTGCTCGGAAATGGAGATGCCGTCGACCTGGCAGCCGAACCGCAGGTGGGCCATGACGCTCGTGCCGCCGCGGCCGCAGCCGGCGTCGAGCAGCCGGTCCTCCGGCGCGATCGGGCCCAGGTGGTCGAGGAGGACGTCCGCCTGCGCGGTCTCGAGCCGGTGCATCTCGGCGATGATCGCTTCGTCGCGCCGGTCGGCCGGGGTTTCGAGCACGGCCGGGTCGTAGTCGCCGAGGCCGTAGTGGTGGTGGTAGAGGCCGTCGACATCGCCCAGCCGAAGGTTCACCGGATCCTTCTCCGCGTTCCAGTAGTCGGCGACCGACTGCTGGTACGCGGTGCGGGTCACGGGCTTCTCGAGAGCGGTCATCGATGGCACTCCTCGGTCGTTTCCTTGGCAGAAAAGGGTTTCCCCTCGCCCGAAACGCTAGTGGCGGGAGTTTCGCAGGGACAAGGCGCTTCACCCCGGCTCCGCCGTCGTTGCCCGTCCGGCCCAGCAGGGTCCGCGCCGCAGGTGGTCGCGACCGGTGCGCCGACCCCCGTTGGGGAGCTACCTCGCCTCGACCGGGTGACGCGGCACGACAGCGCGTGTCAGGTGATTTCGAGGTTCGCCATCATGCCCATGTCCTCGTGCTCGGCGTTGTGGCAGTGGAAGAGGTACCGGCCGCGGTAGCCGTCGAAGCGGGTGATGATCTCCGCCGCCTCCCCCGGGCGCAGCGAAACGGTGTCCTTGAGCCCGGCGTCGTGCGGCAGCGGTGGCCGCCCGCCGCGCGAAAGCACGCGGAAACCCGCCAGGTGCAGGTGCACCGGGTGGTGGACGTCGGCGACGAGCCGCCACACCTCGACGTCGCCGAGGGACACGGTGACATCGGTGCGAGACGGGTCGAACGGCCGTCCGTCGATCAGCCAGCCGCGCCCGTGGTCCAGCTGCCCGGCACGGAAGGAGAAGTCGCGGACTCGGACGGGCCGGTCCCACGACGGCAGGTCCGTCGAAAGCACCGCGGGAACCCGGCTGTCGTCCCGGGCGCGGCGCGCGACCCGGAAGGCCATCACCTCGGCGGTGCGCCCGGAGCCCAGCCGGTTGAGCAGCCGGACGCGGCCGCCGACCGGGACGCCCGCGAAGTCCACGACGACGTCGTAGCGTTCGGCCGGCCCGATCGGCAGGGCCGCGTGGGTGACCGGGGCGTCCAGGAGACCCTGGTCCGCGCCGATCTGGACGAGCGGGAGCCGCCGCCCGTCGTCGGCGACCGCCTCGAGTTCGTAGTGCCGCGCGTTCGACGCGTTGAGGATCCGCAGCCGGTACCGGGCCGCGTCGACCTCGTGCACCGGCCACGGCGCGCCGTTGACGAGGATCACGTCGCCGAGCACCCCGCCCAGGAAGCTTTCCCGCACGCCCGGCCGCGCCCGCAGGTTGCCGTCCACCGACGGGTAGTCGAGGCTGCCGTCCGCGGCGAACGCCCGGTCGGTGATCAGCAGCGGCAGCTCCCGCGGTCCCGACGGCAGGCCGAGCGCTTCCTCGGCGTCGTCGCGCACGATGTGGAGCCCGGCGAGGCCGCGCCAGATCGCCGGGGCCGTGAAGTCCATCCGGTGGTCGTGGTACCAGAGCAACGCCGGCCGCTGGTCGAGCGGGAAGGTGTAGCTGCGGGTGAGGTGCGTCCGCACGGCCCGCGGGTCGGGCATCGCGTGGTGCTCGGCCGTCCAGCCCGCGGGCAGCACCAGGTCGGTCGGGTAGCCGTCGGAGTCCGCCGGCGTCCGTCCGCCGTGCAGGTGCACCACGGTCGGCACGGGCAGCTCGTTGCGGTGGGTCACGGTGATCGGCCGTCCCCGGCGCGATTCGATCGTCGGGCCCGGGAACGTGCCGTCGTAGGTCCACAGCGGCGTCCGGATCCCGGGCAGGATCTCCGCTTCCGCCACACGCTGGGTGATTTCGTAGTGGCCGGGCGACACCGGCCGCAGGACCCGGGGCAGGGGCAGCGGCACCTGGAACGGCGGTGGCAGCGGCACGGCGCTGCGGAGTTCGGCGCCGGTGACCGCGGGACGCCGGGACAACGCGGCCGCCGTCGACAGCGCTGCTGTTCCGGTCAGCAGGCCGAAGGCGCCGCCGAGGCGCAGCACCTGGCGACGGCTCAGGTCACGCATCGACGTCCTCCAGGGGGCGGCGCCACAGCGCGACGACCAGCACGACGAGTCCCGCGACGGTCAGCACGCCCAGTGGGAGGTGCAGCCACAACGCGCCGTCCAGCCCGGCGAAGTACTGGACCGTCTCCGCGGCCGCCACCGCCGTCGTGGCGAAGAACGGCCACGCCCGCCGCAGCCGGACCCAGACCACGATCGCGGCGATCAGCTGCACATAGCCGAGGGACGTGACGACGTCGGCCCCGGTCGCGTGCAGGCGGAGGCCGTCGTAGTCGCCGCTGAGGTACACCCCGGCGAACACCGGCTGGCCGGCGATCGCCACCAGGTGCGCACCCGCCACGGCCCGCAGTGCCCAGCTCGTTCCCCCGGTTCTTTGCATGATCCGAAGCTATGATCGCTCAGGCATCATGTCTAAGATCAATATCGCTATGCCGTTATGACGCGGGAGGCATGACGTGGAACTGGGGAGCCTGCGGCAGTTCCTCGTGGTGGCCCGGCTGGAGCACCTCAGCCGCGCGGCCGAAGAGCTGCGCGTCGCCCAGCCGTCGCTGAGCCGCACCATCGCGCGGCTGGAGAACGAGCTCGGCACGCCGCTGTTCGACCGGGCCGGCCGGCTGCGGCTCAACGACGCCGGGAAGCTCTTCCGCGGCTACGTCGAACGCGCGCTGGGAGAGCTCGACGCGGGGCGGCGCGCGGTCGCCGACGCGGAGGGCTTCGGCACGGTGCGGCTGGCGTCGGAAACCTTCCTCACCTTGACCCGGCCGCTCGCCGCGTTCAAACGCGCCCACCCGGACGTCGAGGTCGAACTGCACCAGCTGCCCGCCGACGCGATGGCGCGCGCCCTGCGGGCCCAGGAGATCGACCTTTGCGTGGCGTCGCAACCGATTCCCGACGAAGGCCTGGCCGGGGTGCAGCTGCTCGACGAGCCGGTGCTGGTGGCCACGCCGCTCGGGCACCGGCTGGCGGACCGCGCTTCGGTCGGCGTCGAAGACCTGGCCGGCGAGCCGTTCGTGACCGCACGGAAAGGACACTGGCACCGGCGGCTGCTCGACCGGCTCTTCGCCGCCCGTGACCTGACCCCGAAGATCGTCTTCGAGGGCGACGAACCCGGCGCCATCCAGGAACTCATCAGCGCGGGTCTCGGCATCGGGCTCAACCCGGCGATGGCCCGCCGGGTCGCCGCGCAGGTGCCGGTCGTCTGGATCCCGGTGGACAGCCCGGACTGCCGTCGCACGATCACGTTGTTCTGGGCCGCGGGCGACCGCCTGCCCGCCGCGGCGCGGCTGCTGCGCAGCGCGCTCACCGGGTGGGAGTGGGACCCTCCGTCGTGACCCCGTGAGGCAGCGGGTCGGTTGGTGGCGGCCGGCTGGTTTCGCGGCTCGGCCAACCTGCGCGGGTAACCGGCTCGTGGGGTCCAAACCGGGTTCAGCGCGGCCAGGGGTTGGGGTGGCAGGCGGCGCCGTCGGGCCGGACCTTCGCGGCGGCGCCGGGTTCGGCGCGGTTGAGGTTCGCGAGGTAGGTGTTGGAGAGCCCGAAGGTCTGCTGCATCATCACCGGCGCCGGCGCACCGGGAGCGGGGCAGCCGACGTGGCCGTGGCCGAGGGCGTGGCCCAGCTCGTGGTTGATCGCGTAGGCGCGGTAGCCGGGCAGGTCGCCGTCGTAGGAGTGGGCGCCGCGGAGCCAGCGGGCGAGGTTGACGACGATCCGGTGGTCGCGGGTCAACCGGCAAGAGGAGTCGAAGGGAACGGCGAAGCCGCAGAGATCCGGGCGGCGGGCGGTGCCGGGACTGGTCAGGCTGATCCGCACCGCGGGCTCTTCGCCGACCCTCCGGAAGGTGACCTCCCCGGCCCAGCCCCGCGGGTCGGCGAGGATCGCGTCGACGTCGTGGGCGAAGGCGGGCAGGTCGACGCCGTCCTCGACTTCGACGGTGTAGGTGAGGACCTTCTCGCCGGTGCCGATGTCCCGGCCCGGCCCGGGAACGACGTGCCAGGTCCCGGCCCCGGCCTCGGTGACGGGCACGCCATCGGGAAGGGCGGCGGGTTCGGGGGCGGGTTCAGGGGTGGTGGTCGTCGCGGCGGGTCGGGCGGACGCGAACCCGGAGATCCGCCGCGGCTCGACGGCTTCCGGCGTGAGGAGAAGGGCCAGCGCCAGGGCAACGGCGAAAACGAGCACGGCGGGCGGCCACCAGCCGGCGCTCGCGGTCCGGGGAGCCGGAGTGGGGGGAGCGACGACGAGCGGTGCGGGGTGGACGGCGGGTGGGCGCGGCACCCGCGGCGCCGGCGGGCCGACGGAGAGCGCGGGAGCGACGGGGGCGGATCGAGGTCGAGGCCTGGGACCGGCTGCGGGGCCGGGTTCCGGCGCGCGGTCCGGGGCTGGGTTGGCCGCGGTGTCCGGCGGGGGTGGTGGTTCGGTGGTGGTTTGTGGCTCGGGCTGGGCCGGTCCCGCGGACCGGCCCAGCGGTGTCCGAACCGGGGTGACCGGAGCTTTCTCGCCCGGCACCGGCACCGGCGCCGGCGGCAGCGGGATGCGGGGCGCACCCGGCAGGCGAGCCTGCGGCTTCGGCCGGCGACGTGGCTGCGGCAACCAGTCCACGCGAGCCATCGGGTGCGGTTCAGTAGGCAAGGCCCACGCTCGCACACTCCGGCGCCACCGTGCCCGCCGCCCGCGGGTACGACACCGTCGACGGGTCGCCGTCGGAGGTGTAGCGGTGGCCGGCTGGGGTTCCCAGGTCGTCGAGCCACCGGGATGATCCGTACTTCGCCTCCGTGCCCGTCGATTGGGAGCGGATCCGGGGGATCGCCCGCGGGTCGAACTCGCCCGAGCACGGCGACGGCGCGGGCCCGGCCCCCACCAGCAGCGCGCCGCCGTACGAATATCCCAGGCCCTGCAGTGCCAGCCCCGCGCGGCGCGGGCGGCTTCCGTACGGCAGCGCCAGCGTCGCGGGCCGGTAGCCCGGGACCGCCTCGCGGATCAGCGCGTCCTCCTCGGCGATGGCCGCCGTCGCCGCGGGTTCGGTGGCCGTGCGGAGGTTCGTGTGACGGCGCGTGTGGTTGCCGATCTCGAAGTGGTGCTCGGCCAGCCAGCGCAGCGCGCGCCCGTCGGCGTCACCGCCGAACGGGTGCTCGTTGACGTACAGGCTGGCGACCGGGCGGAACCGCGGGTGCGCGGCCGCGACGTCCAGCAGGGTGCGCACCGCCGTGCCCGGTGCCGGCTGTCCTTGCGGGGTGAGGCCGAACACGCTCGGGTCGCCGTCGTCGAAGGTCAGGACCACCGGGTGGGCGCCGGCGGGCAGGTCGAGCCGCCGGGAGACCAGTTCCGCGGTGGTGACCGGGACGTAGTCCTCGGCCGCGAGCCGCTCGAGCTCCGCGGTGAGGTCGGCGGGCGTGCGGTCGTAGACCGACCGCGGCTGCGCGACGATGCGGTGGTACATCAGGATCGGCACCCGGCCGAGCTCGTCGGCGCCCACCCGCCGCGCGGCGGCGGGCGTGATGCGGGCCGGCGCGGCCGCGGGTGCCGGCCGCGGCGGCGCGGGCGCCGGGGCGACCGGTGCGGGGCCGCCACAGGCCGCCAGGGCGAGAAGGGCGGTGAACCCGGCACCGAGCCGGAAATGGCAACGCATGCCGGAAGTGTGCGTCCGGTCCGCCGCCGGTGCGGGCCGGGCCACCGGGTCGGGTGAGTCCCGAATTGCCCGTCACAGCGCGGAAAACGAGGTTTCCGCAGGCCGGGGGCCCGGCTCCGGATCGGGGTCCGGCACGATGCGGTGATCGCCGGGAAACGGGTTTGCCGAAGATCGCCGACGGGTATTTCCCCGCGATGGTCCCGAAAAAGGCGGTCGCCGCCGAACGAACCTTCGATCGACGCCTGGTCCTCACCGCCGCTCTCGCGGGCTTGGCCACGAGTGGGTGCGGTGCGCTGCAGCGGGGGAGGGCACCGGCCGTGCCGGCCCCGGCGGCCGTCGCGGCGCCGCCACCGCCGCCGCCCCCGAACCCGCTCGAGGAAAGCCTTCTCGTCGGGTTCTGTGGCGCTCCGGGCGCGAAGGCGCTCGGCCGCATGACGGGCGACCTCGCGGAAGCGAGCCGTTCGTTGCGCCGGCAGATCGAGGCGTTCCCGCCGGTGCGTCCGGTCACCCCCGTCGTCGAGCTGATCGCCACCACCGTGCACCGCTCGCCGGGCGCGGACGGCATGTACCGCAGCCGCTGCGACGACGCGACCGTGCGCGACTACCTCGACGCCGCGCGGGCGCTGAAGGGCCTGCTGCTGCTGAACATCCAGCCCGGCCGCGCCGACTTCCCGCCCGAGGTGCAGGCCTACGAACGCTGGCTGACCGAGCCCGACGTCGGTGTCGCGCTCGACCCCGAATGGGCCGTGGAACCGGGCGTCGTCCCGGGCCGGAAGTTCGGCCGCACGACCGGTGCCGAGCTCGACGAGGTCGCCCGCTACCTCGGGGCGCTGGCCGACGCGCACCACCTCCCCGCCAAGGTGATGGTCTACCACCAGGTCGCCTCGTCCGTCGTGCGCGACGAAGAACTCCTGTTGCCGCACAAGGGGGTTTCGGTCGTCAAGGTCGTCGACGGCATCGGTTCGGCGGCCGCCAAGAAGGCGACGTGGAAGACCCTGATGACGACCATGCCCGGCCACGTGCGGCCGGGCTTCAAGCTGTTCTTCGAGGAGGACACCCGCCGCGGCGCGGCGCTGATGAGCCCGGCGGAGGTGCTGGCGCTGAAACCCACGCCCGCCTACGTCGTCTACGAATAGCCGTACCTGCGGCGACGGCCCGGCGCGGGAAGGAAACCGCGCCGGGCCGTCGCCGGCTTGTCCGTCCAGGGTTCCGGCCGGTCTAGCCGACCGGGACGGGCAGCCCGCCGAGAAGGTCGTTCACCAGGGCGGAAAGGCTGATCAGCACCCGCTGCAGCAGCGCGTTGAGCAGCGCTGACACCGGCGGCAGCGACTGGCGCGAATCGAGCTGGGCGGCGAGTTCGTCGACGCCCTTGCGCGCTTCGGCGTTGTCCTTCCGCGCCGTGGCCGCGCTGTCCTTGGCGGCGGCCTGGATCGTGTACCGCTTGCCCTGGGCCAGATCCGTCAGCAGCGGATCCAGCCGGCCGAGGGTCGCCCGCGTGCCGGACACGTCCCCGTTGTCCGCCCGCGAGGCCAGCTGATCGCGCAGGCCCTGGACCTCCGCCGCGGCGCTCGTGGTGCTCGACGACCCGCTGCCGCCGGGCCCGCCCGCCGTCGCCACACCCACTCCCGTCAAGGTCACCGCGGCCGCGGTGACGAACACCGTGAGCGCTCGGGTCAGTGCACTTTTCATGTCGTACTCCTCCGGATTGTGCGATGCCGACTGCGATCATGGTGATCGCCGATCGGCGATAACGCGAGCGGATCTCCCGGTGCCGGCGGGGTGGGCCGATTTCGCACGGTGTGCGGCTTCGCGGGTTCCGCGGAACAAACATCGAGTTCGCGTGAAGCGGATCTGTGGCGCTTTTCCGCATCAACTACGTTCCGTGATGCCATCACTCGTCCGTGCTCGGCGGTTACGACGGACGGCTGAATCGAGGCGGTTTTCTTTACCGAAGGTGCGATCGGTGCCAGTTCTGGGTGACACGGCACTCTCACCCGTTCGTGACGTTTAATGGAAGAAAGAATGGGTAATCAGGCGCATTTGTCGAGCGATGGGAAAGCCACTCATAAGAAGGGTACGACGAAAAAACACTTCTCGCGCGACGAGCGCTTCGCTAATCTGGGTGGCGGCCGCGGGATCGGTTTTCGGTCGTGTCCGCGGCTCCTCGGTGCCGAGACCTGACAACACGGCGCCATTCGGAGAGAACGAAACGCAGAACGTCCCGACGCCCCACGGCGCCGGGACGTTCTGCGCGAAGAGGAGGGAATCGGCGGTGCGGGGCACCAGGGTTGCTCGGACATCCGGCGAAGGCCGGGCGCGCGGTGCTGGTGGCGCTCGGGCATCGTACGGAGATTCTGCACGCGACACCGGTGATGTCGAGGCGGCCTGCCGGGGCCGGCGTGGTGGAGCCGGTCGGGGTCCGGGCGGAGGCTTGCCGTGCGGCGCCGGCGCGACTCGGGCGCTGGTTGAGCGCCGGGCGTGCTGTATCGGCACTGCCAACGCCTCCGGTGGGGACCGGAAATTCCGCAGCGGCGCCTCAGGCAAAGCCCCGGCACACGGCACCGCACCCGGTGGGGACCGGCGGCGCAATCCTCAAGCGCCCGGCGAGTTCCGCCGCGGTTCGGCCGGCGGGTACGCGTTGGCCGGCGGCGTCGCTCCGGCGGCCGGGTATCCCGCCATCGCTCCCGGCTTGGGTCCGCGCCGGGCCAGGCCGGCCAATCCCAGCAGGCCCGCCAAGCCGAGCAGGCCCCACAGGCCGTTGTCGTCGTTGTCGTCCCGGGTGTTGTCGTTGTCGCCGGTGCCGTCGGTCTGCCGGTGCCATGCCGGTGCCGCGATCTGCGGCGCCGCCGAGGCCGGGGCCGCCCCGGTCAGGGCGAAGGCCGTGGCCGCGATCGCGGCGCAGCACAGTTTGCCCATCTGCTTCATCTCGGTTCTTCCTTCCGTTCGGGCGATCGGTCTCCTCGGGCGTACCCCCGGCGCCGGCATCCACTCGCGCTGTCACGGGAACGGGCGAAGGCGCCGGGACCGGGGTTTCGCGTGCGCGCGTCCGCCTCCGGCCGTCCTTCCCTTTCTCCGTGCAGCTGCGCATCCGAGCCGGGAAACACCGTCCACCGTCGTGGACCGGGGGAGAAATGAACACTGAACTCGTCGTCGCGCCACTCGGCGCGACCTACACGCCACGCCTGATCTGCACCACCGGCGACCGCCTGATCCACCCGGCGGACGGCCGCAACGACCTCGCCAGGATCGTCGTGCGCTGGGCCCGCGCCTGGGTTCCCGAAACCTGGCCAGCCCGCCAGTACTTCGCCGCGCTGGGCATCGGTGACGACGAAAACCCTTGCTACACCGACGAAGACGTCGTCGGCTGGCACCTTCTGCAACCCCGGCCGGGCTCGCTCGCGTGGCGCGTGCGGTCGGGCGAAATCGACGTGACCACCGCGCTCACGGCCGAAGCCGAGGCCTGGCCCGAATAGGAAATCCCCGCGAAGAGCTCTGCGCCGTCAGGTGCAGGGCTCTTTCGCGTGCCCGAAACATTCGTTGTCCTGTCGGCGATATCCGGAGGCGGGCGGCGGAAAACCTTGACAGCAAACAGGAACTCGCTAACCCGATCGGACCACGCCCGACGTGGTCAGGGGCTCGCGGTACCCACACGATGGTGGCACGAAGTGGAAACGCGGCCGCGGCGTCAGTACGTTTCCCCTCACACGGGACGCCGGAACACACCTGCACCGCCGTCCCGTTCTCCGAAATCGTTCACCGAGGAGCAATCCATGCTGAAGAAGATCGGGTTCGTCACGGCCGCCGCGGCGGCCGGTGCCTTCCTCGCCGGCGGCGTCGCCGCGGCCGGCACCCCGGACGGGCACCACCACCACGGGCACCACGGCCACCACTACGGCGGCTACGACTACACCGGCCAGGTCGGCCTGGTGAACCTGAACAACACCGACGTGCTGCACAACGTCAACGGCACGCTCGGCGTGTGCGGCAACGACGTCAACGTCCTCGGCGTCCAGGTGCCGATCCACGACTCGCTCAACGGCATCGGCGTGCCGATCCTGTCGCCGGGTTCGCACGAGGCCAGTGGCGAGTCGCCCTACAACTGCGCGTCGGGCGGGCTGTCCGACGGCGGTACGAGCCAGGGCCACTGAGTTTCCGTGCCCGGAGCCGCCCCGGCGTGCGGAAGCGGGCTCCGGGCACGGGAATCCGGCCGCCGCGCCGGCACCGCACCGCGCGCCCGGGACACGGAGCGAGCTGCACACTCCGGCTCCGCGCCCCGGGAACGCCGCGGCGCCGGACGGCGCCGACCCGGGTGGGACCGGCCACGACGCTGGAGAAGTGCGCCGGTCCCACCCGGCACGCGCGCACCATAACGGACTTTCCCGGGCCCGGCGCACCGAAGCCGGGCCCGTTCCCTTCCCCGATCCCCCGCCGGGCTCCTCCGGCGGGTTCCCGATAAGGAGTGTTTTTCCCGTGATCAAGCAGCTCGGCTTCGTCGCCACCGCCCTCGCCGCCGGGATGGCGGTGCTCGGCGGATCCGCGTCCGCGACCGACGTCAGCGTCGCAGGACACCCGGTCGACACCACCGACCAGTTCGGCCTCGTCGGCAACGTGCAGAACCTCGACGCGGTGCACAACCTGAACGTCGTCGGCGGCGTCTGCGACGACAACGTCAACGTCCTCGGCGTCCAGGTCCCGGTCCACGACACCGCCAACGGCATCGGCGTGCCGGTGCTCTCCCCGGGCGAGCACGAGGCCGAGGGGCAGAACCCGGACAACTGCGCCGCGGGTGAGATCGCCGACGGCGGCACCGCCCAGGGCAACTGACCCGTTTCGCTCGGACCGCCGCGCGGGGTGCGCCCCGCGCGGCGGTTTTCCCTTATGCGGCACGGAGTCCCGGCGCGGTTACCCCGCACGGCGCGGGCGAATCCACCCGATCCGGGCACCCGCCTCGCGTGGCCGGAACCCTTGGGGTGTCGACAAAATCGCCTATGCGCTTCCGAAGTCTCGTGCTCGTTCCGGTCATCGCCGCCGTCTTCGCCGGCTGTCCCGAAGCGGCGGCCGTCAGCGCGCCGCGGCTGCTGATCAACCAGGACTTCCCCGATCCGGACGTCCTCAAGACCGCCGCGGGCTACTTCGCCTTCGCGACGGGCACGAAGGCCACGCGGATTCCGATGGCCGGTGCTGCCGCCGCGGAAGGGCCCTGGCGCGTAGCCGGCGACGCGCTCGCGAATGTTCCCGCGTGGGCGAAGCCGGACGGCGGGTTCTGGGCACCGGACGTCGCGCAGCTGGCGGACGGCTCGTTCGTGCTCTACTTCGCCGCCGCGCAGACGACCGGCGGCGAGATGTGCCTCGGTGCGGCGACGGCGAAGAAGCCGGAAGGACCGTACACCCCGGCCGGCGACCGGCCGCTGGTGTGCGAGCCGGGCGACCACGGCGACATCGACCCGCAGACGTTCGTCGACGCGGACGGATCCCGGTACCTGCTCTACAAGAGCGACGGCGCGGCCACCGGGCCGCCGTCGGCGATCTGGGCGCAGGAGCTGCAGGCCGACGGCCGCACGTTCGCCGGCCCGCGGACCGAGCTGCTCCGGTCCGACCTCACCGCGGAAAAGGCGGTCGTCGAAGCGCCTTCGGTGGTGAAGACCGCGTCTCGGTACCTGCTGTTCTACTCGGCGGACACCTTCGAGAGCACGGGCTACCACACGGGTTACGCGGCCGCGCCGACGCTGGGCGGCGCGTTCGTCAAGGCGGACGCGAAGTTCCTGTCGACCGAGCTGCTGGGCGGCAAGGTGGACGCCCCGGGCGGCGCCGACGTCGTGGACGGCCACATCTTCTTCCACGGCTGGCTGGGCGGCGGCCGCACGGCGAGGGGCCTGTACGAGCTGCCGATCACCTTCCCCGGCGACGTGCCCCGGCTCGGCTGAGGTGTCACCCACCCGGGTAGCGCTCCGGTTGGGCGGTGCGGGGCCGGATATCCCGGGGGTGACGGAACGGAGGAGCGTCATGACGGTGTGGTGGGGATTGGCGGGCCTGCTCGGGATGCAGGGGTGCTGCGGACTGCTGCGCAGCAACCGCGCCGCCGAGGACGACCCG
>Ga0207678_10000019_pt1 | contig 133314 bp, 107 predicted proteins | sample KBSC63metaG_FD_184319 | JGI IMG/M metagenome (GOLD analysis project Ga0207678, IMG submission 184319) | Corn rhizosphere microbial communities from Kellogg Biological Station, Michigan, USA - KBS C6-3 metaG (SPAdes) (version 2) | ecosystem: Host-associated > Plants > Roots > Rhizosphere >... | reverse complement strand
AACGGGTAGGAGCCGGGCAGGTTCTCCTTCATCAGGAAGCGCAGCCGCTCGCCCCAGTCCTTATAAGGGGGCGGCGCGATCTTCGGGATCTGCTGGTGGGAGAGCGATTCGCGGTAGTTCGGCCCGGTGATCTCGCGGCCGCGGACCTCGTAGCTGAAGGAGTCGGCGGTGATCGCCTCGATGCGGCGGTCCCAGCCCCGCAGCAGGCCGACGGCCTCGGTGCCGAGGGCGGCAAGCGCCTCGTTGTAGCGGCGGCGGAGCGCCGCGTGCTCGCCATCGCCGAGCGCCGCCTCCGGGTAGGCGTCGAGCGGCGCGGGCAGCTCCGCGTCGTGGAGCGCCTTCAACGCCTCGTGGAGATGCTGCGCGCCGGCGGCGGTCTCGGCGAGGCGCTCGACCCCCTCGTTGATGCCCCGCCCCTGCTCGGCGATCTCGGCGAGGTAACGGACCCGCTTGCCGGGGATCAGGGTGTTGCCGCGCGGCTCGTGGTTGGCCGGGTCGATGCCGGGGGCGAAGCGCTCGGGGTCGTCGCCGCCCGCCCGCTCGGCCAGGGCCGCGCAGAGCTTCACGAACATCCAGGTGACGCCGGGGTCGGCGAACTGCGACGCGATCGTCGGGTAGACCGGCACCTCGTCGTCGGCGAGCTCGAAGGCGACCCGGTTGCGACGCCACTGTTTGCGCACGTCGCGCAGCGCGTCGGCGGCGCCCTGCTTGTCGAACTTGTTGATGACGACGATCTCGGCGAGGTCGAGCATGTCGATCTTCTCCAGCTGCGAGGCGGCGCCGAACTCGCTGGTCATCACGTAGACGGGCAGGTCGACGAGGTCGACGATCTCCGAGTCCGACTGGCCGATGCCGGCGGTCTCGACGATCACCAGGTCGAACTCCGCGGCCTTGAGGAAGGCGACGGCGTCGGCGAGCACGGCGCTGGTCGAGAGGTTCTGGCGCCGGGTCGCCATCGAGCGCATGTAGAGCTGCTCGTGGCGCAGGCTGTTCATCCGGATGCGGTCGCCGAGCAGGGCGCCGCCGGTGCGCCGCCGGGTCGGGTCGACCGCCAGCACCGCGATCCGCAGGTCGGGCAGATGCTGGACGAAGCGCGAGAGCAGCTCGTCGGTGACCGTCGACTTGCCCGCGCCGCCGGTGCCGGTGACGCCGACGACGGGGACGCCCGCGCCCTTCACCGTCCACTCGCCGCGCAGCCGCTCGAGCTCCTCCTCGCCGATCACGCCGTCCTCGAGCGCGGAGAGCGTCCGCGCCACGCCGAGGTCGTCGGTGCGGCCCTCCACGGGCGCGGCGGAAGCCCGCTGCCGGGAGCGCGCCCGCTCGACCAGGTCGTCGATCATCCCCACCAGCCCCAGGTTCATGCCGTCGTTGGGGTGGTAGATCCGCTCCACCCCGGCGCCCTCGAGGTCGGCGATCTCCTCCGGCGTGATCGTCCCGCCGCCGCCGCCGAACACGCGGATGTGGTCGGCCCCGGCGTCGCGCAGCATCTCGACGGCGTACGTGAAGTACTCGGTGTGGCCGCCCTGGTAGGAGCTGATCGCGATCCCGTCGGCATCCTCCTGGATCGCTGCCCGCACCACGTCGCGGACGCTGCGGTTGTGACCGAGGTGCACGACCTCGGCCCCGCTGTCCTGGATGAGCCGGCGCATCACGTTGATCGCCGCGTCGTGGCCGTCGAAGAGCGAGGCGGCGGTGACGAACCGCAGCGGCAGCTCGTCGGCACCCTGAGCGGCGGCGGCGCTGCGAGGATCGTCAGCAGTTAGGCGGGACATGGATAGTAGGAATACCACATAAATCTCAGCCGGGGAAGTCGCCGGCGCCGGCGCGCAGGCTCTGCAGGATCCCGGCGAGGCCCGCGAGGTCCCCGTCGGAGAGCGGCTCGGTGGCGAAGTGGGCCGCGTTCAGCGTCTCGGTCGCCTCCTCGGCGACCTTCCTCCCCGCCGCCGTGATCTCCGCCAGCACGGCCCGCCGGTCGCTCTCGTGCGGCACCCGCCGCACCAGCTTCAGCTTTTCGAGCCCGTCGATCGTGTTGGTGACGCTGGTCCGGTGCACCTGCAGCCGCTCGCCGATCTTCCCCAGCGGCAGCGACCCTCGGCTCGAGAAGTGCAGCAGCATCAGCGCCTCGTAACGCGGAAACGTCAGCCCGAACGGCTCCAGCAGCTCGTTCAGCCGCGCCATCAGGATCTGGTGCACCCGCATCACCGAGGTGACCGCGACCATCTCGTCGGCGGCCTCGCCCGGCCAGCGCTCCGCCCAGTGGCGACGCGCCTCCTCGATCGGATCGAACGGAAGGGCCTGCATCGGCCCAAGTCTCTCAGCCGCGGGGGCGGCGACGGGGGTCGAGCCGCAATTGCCACCTCGCGGATCGAGGTTCGAGGTTGAGCTAGGCCGCCGCGGCGAGCGCCTTGCGCGCCTGCCCACGGCACTCGCGCCCCGGCTCGTCCAGGAGCCCGCGGATGTCGTCGGCCGTGATGCTGCCGGAGAACAGGTCACCATCGTCCATGACCCCGCTGAACAGCTCTGCCTTGCGGCGGGCGAGGGCGACGACCTTCTCCTCGATCGTTTCACGGGCGATCATCCGGTAGGCGATCACCGGGCGGGTCTGCCCGATCCGGTGAGCGCGGTCGATCGCCTGCGTCTCGGCCGCGGGATTCCACCACGGGTCGAGCAGGAAGCAGTAGTCGGCCTCGGTCAGGTTGAGGCCGAAGCCGCCCGCCTTGAGGCTGATCAGGAAGACCGGGTCGCTGCCCTGCTTGAACTGCTCGATCACCCGCTCGCGCTTGCGCGTGCGCCCGTCGAGGTAGCAGTAGCCGATTCCCTCGCGGTCGAGGCGGTCGCGAACCCTGGCCAGGAAGCCGGTGAACTGGCTGAAGACGAGCGCGCGGTGGCCGCCGCCGGTCACCTCGCCGAGCTGCTCGACCAGCGCCGCGAGCTTCGCACAGGGAATATCGCCGTGACTCTCGTCGAGAAGGCCCGGATCGATGCTGAGCTGGCGCAGGAGGGTGATCGATCGCAGGATCGTGAACCGGTTGCGATCGAAGTCGTCGATCAGGCCGAGGATCTTCTGCCGCTCGCGCTGCAATCGGGTCTGGTAGAGCTTGCGGTGACGCGGGTGGAGGTCGACCTCGAGCGTCTGCTCCTGCTTGGGCGGCAGGTCGGCGGCGACCAGCTCCTTGGTGCGGCGCTTGACCAGGGGCTTGATCCGGCGCCGCAGGCGCGCCAGCCGCTCGCCGTCGCCCTCGCGTTCGATCGGCCGCGCGTACTGCTCGGCGAACCGTTTCGGGTCCGGGAAGAGCCCCGATGCCGTGATCGAGAGCAGCGACCACAGCTCGGTCAGGTTGTTCTCCATCGGCGTTCCGGTGATCGCGAGCTTGAACGGCGCCGCCAGCTCACGGACGCACTTGTAGGTCTTCGACTGGTGGTTCTTGACCGCCTGTGCCTCGTCGAGGACGAGGCCCGCCCACCCCACCTCGCGATAGGCCTCCGCGTCGAGCCGGAACAACGTGTACGTGGTGACCACGACGTCGGCTGCCGCGACCTCCTCGATCGAGCGGCCGGACTTCCGCAGCGTGTCGGTGACCGCGCTGACCGCGAGCCCAGGGGTGAACCTCGCCGCCTCGCCGACCCAGTTCGAGACGACGCTCGTCGGCGCGACGACCAGGAACGGGCCGACACCGGCATCGCGCTCGCGAGCGTGGCAGAACAGCGCCAGCGCCTGCAGCGTCTTGCCGAGTCCCATGTCGTCGGCGAGGATGCCGCCGAGCCCCAGCTCCCACAGCGACGCCAGCCAGCCGAACCCGTCGCGCTGGTAGGGGCGCAGCTCGGCCGCCAGCGCGGCCGGCGGGTCGTGGCGGGCGACCTCGCCGAGGTCCAGCAGCGCGCCCGCCCGGCGCCGCCAGGCGTCGGCCTGCTCGGTGACGACGCCGAGCGCGGCGAGCTCGGCCCAGAGCCCGGCCTGATAGGGGCTGATCCGCAGGGGCGCCGACGGGGAGTCGGCGAGCGCCTGCGCCTCCACGATCAGCTGCCGCAGCGACTCGAGGCGGGGGTCCGCGAGCGAGAGATGCGCGCCGTCGTCGAGCAGCAGGTGCGACTCGCCGCTCGCCAGAGCGACGAAGACCTCGGCGAACGGCAGCTCGCGCTCCTCGACGGAGATCGTCACGCCGAGGTCGAACCAGTCGCTCTCGCCGGCGACCTCGGCGGTCGAGACGCCGATCGTCAGCGAGTCGCCGACGTCGCGGTAGTCGGCCGGCTCTCCCACGACCTCGACGGCAACCCCGCGCTCCTCCAGCCGCGGCAGCACCTCGGTCGTCAGCCGCATCGTCTCGATCCCGGCGAACGAGACCGGCGGCGCCTCCGCCGGTCGGCCGGCCGGGTCGAGCAGGCCATGGCGCTCGAGGCCCGTCTCGGTGAGCGCGGCCTCGGCAAGAAGCGCGCGCTCGGCGCGGCGGTCGCGGAAGCCGGGAGCGGCGCCGCCGACCTCGAGCGGCACCTGTCGCGTCTGCGAGCCGATCCTGTAATCCCACCTCCAGTCGAGCTCGAGGGCGTGCCCGGCGCCGTAGCTCGCCCGCAGCACGAGCGCGGGCTCGGAGATTTCGGGCGGCGTGAACGACCCGTCCGACGAGGAGACCGTGGCGACGTGGCGCAGCGCCGGGTAGATCTCGATGGCGAACCGGTCGAGATCACCAGCCGGGATCTCGAGTCGTTCGCCGTCGAGCACCAGCTGCTGCAGCTGCGGCGGAGCGGGCCTGGCGAGGCGCGCGAGCCGCAATCGACGGTGGGCGAGGTCAGGGGGCTCGATGCGCTCGACCCGCTCGTCGCCCTCGTCGCCGTCGGCACGCTCGACGTTCTCATCACGCTCGGCGCAGACGACGCCGTGCCCGCTCGCGCCGAGGAAGAGCAGCGGTTCGGGGCCGACCCCGTCCTCGTCGCCGAGGCGAAGTCCCGCGGTCACGAGCGCGCCCCGCTCGCCATCGCGGCCGATGTCGACGAGCAGCTCGCCACTCTCAACGGGCGGCAGCTCGCCGAGTCCGGGCAGGGCGTGGATGAGCCCCATATCGATCCGGGCGGCCTCGTCGAGCAGCGCCCACAGCCGCGGACTGTCGCAGTCGCTCAGGTCAAGCGTCCGGTCGCCATTGTCACCGTAGCCGTAGTAGCCCACCCGTTGTTCGCGGGCCCGGTGAATGGCGTGAAGCTCGCGAACCAGCGCCAGGTGGTCGGAGCGAAACTCGCCGTCGCGGACCTGCCACGAGTCCAGCCCGCCCCAGGAGAGCGAACCGTTGACCCAGCCGCCGCGGGCTCCCGGCCGCATCAGCCGCGCCATCAGCCGCGGTCGTCCGCCCGCCGGCCGCAGCGAGAGCTCGATCGCCAGCGGTCGCTCCCCGGCCGGAGCCACCGGAGCATCGATCAGCGCCCGCAGGGACCGTTCCCACGCCGGACCGCCCGCCGTGGCCGGGCGAGCCCGGGGCCGGCGCGCTCCCTTCGCCCCGGTGCTCCCGACGGCCGCGATCGCGATCGCGGCGACGTGCTTGCAGTTGTACCCGACCGGACAGGTGCATTCCCCGTCCTCGAACACGAGGCCCCCGCCGGCGTCGGCGAAGTAGGCGGTGGTGTCATAGAGCCCGGTGCCGACCACCGAGCCGGTCAGCGTCAGACCGTCGGGGTCCCACCCGACCTTCATCACCCGGCCGCCGCGCGCGTAGCCGCGCCCCCGCCCGAACGACCTCGACCCGACCCGAGCCTCGACCTCCGACAGATCGATCCCACCCAATTCACCGACCGGACCGTTCACGAACGGAGCACGTTAGCGGCGACCCAGGACCACAAGGCTCGGCGATCGGGAAAGGCGCGGTGGAAGCGGTGCTGGACCGGCTGCTGTCAAGAGCCAGGCTGACGACGCCTATCAGCGGGCGACCGCAACCTCTGCAACCCGCTTGAGGTTCTCGATGTCTGGAGCGACCACGACGTCCACGTCCTTGGTGCCCCCCCACGACGTCCCAGGCATTGACCGCCAAGCCGCCGACGACGAACTCAACGTCCGCTTCGGCCAGGCGCCGAACCCAGAAGCCGGGCGACCTGGCCCATCGCCCGGTCTCAGGCCCTGCGGATGGGCGGCAGTTCGAAGCGTCCCTCAAAGATCGCGTTCACGCTCCCTCCGCACCGCCGTGACCACCCGCTTCGCTTCTTCGACGATCAGTTCCGGTTGGGTGAACATGATGTAGTGACCGCTCCGCCGGGCGATCCGGTGGCGGGCGTCCGGGGTCAGCCCGGCGAGCTTGTCCTGGGAGGCCCGCCAGGCGCGTTCGACCAGGGAGGTCGTCAGCCCGGCCAGCAGCCCTGCGGGCAACGGGTTGGGCAGGCCGCGCGAGATCACGCTCAACGGGATGTCGCCGAGTGGATGCCGCGCCGCCGCCGCGCGCATCTCGGCGAAGGTCGGGCGGAGTGGCCGGGGCCGGACTTGAACCGGCGACACCTCGATTTTCAGTCCATGCCTGCGTAGCGAAGGAAACGACCGCTATACAAATGATTGGAGCAGTGGACGGAAAAATGCAGCAGGAGGCGAGCTAGCTGCTGGGAACTTAAGTAGAGCCCCTCACGGTGAGGGCCACCAACTCCACCGCCTTGGCGAGCGGAACGTGTTCCCAAATGCGTACGACTGTCCAGCCGTCCACTTTCAGCGCCGCCGTCACCCGCTCGTCCCGGGCACGGTTACGAGCGAGCTTCGCTGGCCAGTACTGGCCGTTCGTGGATGGCACCCGCCCGTGCTCCGGGCACCCGTGCCAGAAGCAGCCGTCGACGAAGACCGCCACTCGCGCGCGGGTGAAGACGATGTCCACCCTGGCCTTCGTCCCGTCGCTTGAACGGACCATGAAGTCTTTGCGGAAGCGGAGGCCGCGAGCGTGCAGGGCGGCGCGCAAGGTGACCTCCGGCTTCGTGTCGGCGCGACGGTTGCCTTTCATGGCGGCCGTGACGGCGGGGCTGCTCGGGTGCGGGTAGTCACTCATACGGTGGGGAGGTAACCTCACGACCCTATGTCTCTGCCGTCGCGCGACGACATCGCCAGGCGTCTTGATGACACCTTGAACGCGATGGTCGCCGGGACCTTCGGCCCGGTGGCCGCCCCCGCGGCCGAGGTCAAACCCGACCTTGACGCGCTCCTCTCGAAGGGGGAGTACACCGTCCGCGACGGCATGCTCACGCTGCTCGCCATGGAGGCCGAGCATGGGGTCCTAATCGACTGGCGCGAGCAGGGCCTCTACAACCCTGCGCGGAGCGCCTCGCGAGACCTCGGCTCGACGATCTACCCGCGCCTGCACATCGCAGGCTCTCCTGAGGCACTGCAGACGGGGGTGAAGGGTGTCAGCCGCTACATCGACCGGAAGAACGCGACGTGGAAGGCAATCCTGGAATGGGCGTCCGAGCCAGTGGAGGCCGGGGATGAGAACACTGATCAGATGAATGATGGCGCTAGGCCCATCGCGAACATTGAAGCAGCTTTCCACTACCTCGCCGCCGGTGTCGCGGCGACGGCCCGCGACCTCCCGGACATGCCGGCGCTCGACACGCCGAAGCTGACGTTCCCGACCGTCTTCCCCCTCTTGGACGAGATGCTCCAGCGCAATTCGGCAGGGGCGCACGAGCAATTCATCTTCGCCGCGATGCTGGAGGCATGGCGCGAGCAACTCGGTGAGCCCGGCGTGGTCGAGACGAAGAATCTCAACGCCTCCGACGCTTCAGCCGGGACGGCAGGCGACGTGCAGGAGAGGCACCGCGGACAGGTCACGGAGGCCTATGAGGTCACGGCGAACGACTACGCGACGAAGGTCGACCAGGCGGAGAGCACGCTTCGCCGACATGACCTCCGTCGCGTTCACATCGTTGCTGGAGATGCCGCCAAGGCAAGCGGCGCCGAGATCGCGGGCGCGCTCCCGTCAGACCTGGACCTGACCGTCCTTGACGTGCGTGAGGAGGTTCGGTCGCTGTTAGCGCGCCTCGGAAAGCCCCATCGCCGCTTCGCCCTCGAGCGAATCTACGCGCTTCTGGTGGACAAACAGCCAAACGATCAGCTCATCCAGGACTTCGTGTCGGCGCTCGGCGAGTGCGGTCTCACGGAGACTGCTTAGAAGCAGCCCAGGCAGCATGCCTGCCGACCACCGCGACTAGCAACCGGAGGAGGTGTCGACAGCGGGGCACGCCGAGACGGGGTGTCTTTGACTGCGTTAAGCGCAGGGCCTACATCGCGTCGGCGTCTGTGACCGCGAGGAGGTCATTGGTCAGCCGATTGGGCAGGCCGTCGATCGGCCTTCCGGACAGCAGCTTCACTATCCGCTCACGGTCGAAGACGATGTTCGACGTCGTCAGCTCCAGGCTGCGATGCCAATCCCCTCCGGGCCCCCGCCATGAGAACGAGATCAGCAGGGCGGTGGTCAGCGGGCCAGTCAGGTGCAGGATGCGGCCCCACCGGTCCACGGCGGCATCGAATTGCTTCTCGCGCCAGTTCTTCCCGGTCGCGCACTGCCCGAACACCACGAACCGCAGGTCGGCCGCATCGCTGCTGTCAAATGGGATCCAGCCGACGACGTCCAGGCCCCGGTCTCCGGACTCCGAGAGCTCCTTGCGGTGCTTCTTCCACTTCGGCCCTAGGCCGAAGCCCGTGTCGGCGGCGAGCTTCCGGATCGCCTTCTTCAACCCTCCGTGGTAGCGCTCGCCCTCCTTCGCTGCGGTCCCGAAGACATATGCCTCGAGACGGTCCCCGAAATAGCGCTTCAGCACCGAGACCGCGAGACGCTCGAACCCGCTCGTGAGCTTGGCCCGGTCTTTCCCGCTCTTGATGTTCCGGTGACAGGAAGCGGTGAGCAGGAAGAGATAAAGCCGCTGCCCGTCGGACGGTGACGATTTCAGACGCAGGACATCGCCCTCCCCTAGGCCGAACGGGTAATCGGCTCCGAAGACGCGCTCCCGGCGCCTCAAGAGCGCCAGGACCTGCCCGAGCTGAGCTTTCTGATCCCATTCGCGGCCCCTGGTTTCCGGGTCCTCGGGGAGCTCGTCGTCCGGGGAGGCCCCGGCCGCCCGCTCACGCGCGGCCTGGTCTCCTTCAGAGGCAGGCACCTCTTCGTCGGCCGCTGCGGCCCCTGCGAGAAGCCCGCCGTCGCCCAGAAGGCCCAGGGCAGTCCGCAGGCCAGCGCTTGAGGGCACCCCGAGATCGTCCTGGCGACGCCTCGCCCCGCCGAGGTCGGCCAGAGCGTATTCCCCGTCCCTGCTGATCAGGCAGCGGAGCTCAACATAGTCGGCCAGTAGCTGATCGTCGTTGCTCGGGACCTTCTCCAGGCCCTTCAGGAGGTCGGTTGCGCCCCGCTTCGCCAAGGGCTACTCCCCTGTCTTGGAGTTGATCTTCGCCTCAACGAGCTCGGCCGCGGCCGTCACGGCGCTCGCCGCCTTGACCAACTCCCCGCTCGCCCGGGCGAGCTCATCCGCGTGATCGCTGGCGATGCCGAGACGGCCCCTGGCTTCGTCGAGCGCCGCCATCAGGACCTCATCGGGTCGGTGGGCCAGCAGCGCGGCTTCCTTGATCGGCATCCCGCGATCGAAGGCCTCCACGGCCTTGGGGCTGCCGACGATCGAGCTCAGCAGGCCCATGTTCCGCGAGTCTTCCAGAGCCGTCTTCCCCTTGTCGCGTGGCACGAAGAGCCACTTGCCGAGCTTCTCCAGACCCGCTTCATCGACGCCGTTCAGGTCAGGGTCGTCGGCTCGGTCCAGCTTCAACAGATCGTTGACGATCCCGTCATGGTTGAAGGCCGTGGTCAGCAAGGAAAACGGGACATCGTCGATGTCCAGGTCGGATTCGACGAGCCCTGGTTTGCCGCTCAGCCGCTCGAGGGCCTCGAGCCCGGCCAGGAGGCGCCCGACGTAAGGGCCCTTGCTCCCGATCGTCCTCGCGAGCTCGGTGTTTGAAGGGGTGCCTTCGATCTCGGACGCCCGCACCCTCAGCTGGCGGAGGTAGCGGGCCTTCTCGAGCGGGTCCCACTCCTTGATCCCGGTTATGTGCCGGTAGCCCAGGTAGTCGAGGATCGCGTCGCGTTTCGGGAACAGGCAGGCCGCGACGGGGTCGAGGTCTTGGTCGGTGGCGATGGCGACCAGCTCCTCGACGGTGGAGCGCCGGCGCGGCGCCTCGGCCCGGCCGGACAGGAGCTTGAGGGCACCGAGCCGCCGATTGCCCTCGACGACCTTGTACTCGACGCCCTCCTCGAATTCAGGCTCCTCACCGGACTCCACCCAAGGGGACACGAGCAGGGGGTCGCCGGGGAAGTAACCGTGGCTCGCGATGCTCCCCATCAGCTCGGACAGGCTCGAATCGGAGAGCATCCAGGTCAGGACCGCGCCCTCGTCCGTGCCGTCGACCGTGGGGGGGAGCCGAGGGTTCTCGGGGTCGAAGCGCAGGTTGTCTAGCTGAACGTCAACAAATACATGTGGGATAGGGCCAGCCACATCGACCTCCGTCGGCTAGTGAACGGAGCGGAAGATATCTTCGGTTGGCCTTTTTTGGCGTAATCCCCGCGGGTGGGCAGTTTGGATCAGTTCGGCGCTCTGGCGAGCTGCGAGCGCAACGCCCGCGCGACGGCGGTCGCGAGCCTAGGTGGGACGGCGTTCCCGACGAGCGTGTACTGGGTGCTCCTGGTGCCGGCGAACTTCATCCCTGCCGGGAGGCTCTGAAGCGCGGCGGACTCCTCCACCGTGAGCCTCCGGGCGGTCCGTAGCCGCCCGGAGCGGACCCTGCGTTGGTAGCCCCGTCGAGGCTTGCCGGCACCGTGGTCCCAGAGGCGGGCGTGGTACTCGGGAACTGCCCCCTCTGGATCGATAAAGGGAGTCTTGTTACCGCCGGCTGAAGCAAGGACGGTGCGCGCAGGAGCATCGAGCTTGATCGGCCTGCCGCCGCCGTTGAATAGGAGTCCGTCATAGGGGCTAGGGCGTATGTCGGGCCGCTTGGCGTAGGTGATGATCGATTTGTTCGGCTCACCGATGGGCTCGAACGTTAGGACATCGCCTGCAGTGACCCATGGGGTTGAACGGTCGGGGCCGTGGGTTGGTTCAGGAAAACAGAAGCGCCAACCGCGCATACCGACGATGAACGTCCGGCGCCGATGTTGTGGGACTCCGAAGTCAGCCGCATCGAGGGTCTTCGCAACGACGTCATATCCCAACCCCTCGAGGACATCGATCAAGGCGAGGAAATAGGGACGCGTCGCCCCGCTCTGCAACCCCGCGACGTTCTCGATGACGAAAGCTTCAGGGGCGATCAGGCGCAAGGCCCGACACATCGCGGGAAATCCATCGCGACTATCTCTTTCCGCCAATCGCAGGCCGCCGGTCGACCATGGCTGGCAGGGAGGCCCCCCGACCACGACCTGGACATCTTCAGACCAAGATCTGAGCTCCGGCTCCGGAATGTCCTCGAGTCTCCGGCGATCGACCTCAAAATCATGGACCGCCTCATAGGTATCGGCCGCATCACCCATGGCCTCTACCGCTCGAACTGGTTTCAGGCCAGCTGCTGCGACTCCGATCGACAAACCACCGGCACCCGCAAAGAGATCGAGCGTCGGTAGACCACTGCCGAATGGGGACGTTGCTTTGGGGGTTGCGCGGTCTTGCTCCGCACACGGCTTTGGAAGCGTCGTGGGCATGCCTTGATCGACAGAAACATATGTTCGGCCTCGGACCACTTCTTCTCGTGTGGGGCTCCGCATTTCGGGTAGCTCGTACGAACCGGCCGTCCGAGCACCCGACCGTGTGTCGTGACCTTTTCGTGGCCCGAGAATGGTGGAACTTTGCCGCAGACTGCTCCGGTGCGAAGCGTGAGGGCCAACGCCCTACGCAGGCACTTCGGGCGGAGTGGCCGGGGCCGGACTTGAACCGGCGACACCTCGATTTTCAGTCAGCGTGAGCGGGCTGTATGAACAGGTGGCACTTGCAGGGATTCGCCGCAGTAGCCGAAAGGGTCAGATACCCGTGGATTCGGATGTTTTCGGGGGGATTTGGGTCACGAGATCGCCCTCGTGACCCATTCAGACAGTCGTATCCGGATCGCCATGGGGCGATCATCGTCGCGCGCAGGCCGTCCCGGTCGGGAAGGTCATCGGCCCCCGCAGCACGGACCGGTGCCGTGACTTCGCCAGTAGGCGGCGGTCCAGGCGCTGATCGCCGCGGCGGGCGGATCCTCGCGGCTCTTGACGGACGGTCCTCCAGTAGCGAGGGCCCCTCGACCATCTCTCTGGGGAGCTCAGGAGCGGTCGGGACACCATGCTGATCGGGGTCGCCCGCGACCCGGACCGCCGCGTTCTTTGCCTCTGCCGGGCGTACGAATCCCTGGCCGGAGGGCGACCCGCCGTGGACCATGCGCTCGCGGCGGGTTTACATCGCCGTTCAGGACCCGAGCAGATATCGGGCGACGGCGAAGGCACCGACAAGGTGGTCCGGCTTGGTCACGATCCCACCGACCAGGAGCCGACCGGTGGGATCGACGACACCTCTCGCAGAGATCAGGTTGAGCGGAGCCGGGAGGCGGGTGAAGAGCCATCCGCGCCTGCCGAAGCTGCGATCGACGTTGCCGTTCGGCAGCAGGCGGGCGACCACGAACGAGCTCCGCTTCGGTTCGCGCTTGGTCGGTTCGGAGGTCGGCGAGCCGACGAAGCCGACGAGCAGGATGCGCCCCGCCGGGTCGACCGCCGCCGGCCTGACGTGGAGGCCGGCCGAGAAGGGAAGCTTGACGTCGGCCACCCCTCCCTTGCCGAAGCTCGGGTCGCCGCTGCCGTCCGGAAGCACGCGGGCCAGGCTGAGCGTGCGACCGGATTGCCCGCTGAGGATCACCGAACCGGAGGGTTCCACGAGAGAGAGGTGGCGACGGTTGAACGAGAGCATTCCGCCGACGCCGAAACCGGCGAGAGCTTCGCCGCTCACGCCAAGCCGATAGATGGTCGTGCCCCTTCCACATCGGGCCGACTGGCTGCCGACGCGGCCGACGCCGACCGCCGGCTGGTCGGCGGCGTCGATCCCGACGACGGGGAACGAGTTGGAGCCGCCGATCGGGCTGATCCCGTCGCCGGCGCCGAAGCTCGGATCGATCTGCCCCGCCGCCGTCAACCTGACCACGGCACGCGGCTGCGGTTCGACGGTGGTCTTCCCGTAACAGCCGCCGGCCGAGGCCCATTCGCCGGCGACCAGCACGGGGCGATCCTGGGAGTCGACGGTGCCCGCCAATGCTTCTGCCCGGGCGAAGCCGGTCGACGATTCCGGCGGGATCCCGACAACCCCTTCGAAGAACCCCTTCCCTTCGCCGAAGCTCCTGTCGAGCCTGCCCGCGGCGGTGAACCTGAGCACCGCCGCCGAGCTGGGAGAGATCTGGACACCTTCCGGCCCCTGCGCCTTCCGGCTCCCGTCCGAGATCGCACCGAAGACGAGCGCCCGACCGGCACCGTCGACGGCCGCGGATCGCGCGAAGAACCTCCGTTCGTCGCCGCCGACGAAACCGAATCCCGGCGCGACCTGGAGGCGACCGCCCGAGGCAAAGCGCTTGTCGACGGCACCATCCGCGTGGAAGCGGACGACCGTCCCTTCAAGGTTGTTGACGATGATCGGGGATCCGTCGGGGGCAACACCGAGCGTGACTGCCGGTGCCTCACCGACGACTCCGAGCGCCGTCATCGCCACGCCGGCCTTGCCAAAGCTGTGGTCGAGATGTCCGGCGCCCGACGCCGGGGCGGCCGCCACCGGAGGGGCCGCCGTGAGGACCGCCATGCAGGCCAGCCATGCGACGGCGCGGCTCATTCGAGATCTTTGATGAACGCTTTCCATGCGGGCCGTTCTTTGCTCATGTTCGCCATAACCCCGGTCAAAGCTGACGGTCGCGGTGGCGGGGGTGCCGGGCCGGCTCCTCACGTGCTCCGCTCGAGTCGCTGAAGCCTGCGAATGGCACGGGAGGCCCCGCCGACCCGCGACTATGACCCGAGCAGGTACCTCGCGACGACGAACGCACCGTCGAGGTGGTGCGGCTTGGTCACGATGCCGCCGACCAGGAGACGGCCCTTCGGATCCAGGGTCGCCTGGGAGGAGATCAGTTCGCGGCGGCCGGGCAGGCGGCTGAAGATCCAGCCGTTCCAGCCGAAGGAACGGTCGGTCTTGCCGTCGGGATGCAGGCGGGCGACGACGAAGGAACTCCTCGGCTGACCCTTTTCCGGTGCGGAGATCGGCGACCCGACGAAGCCGGCGAGCAGGATTCGCCCCTTCGCGTCGACCGCCGCGGGACTCAGGTGGAATCCGACCGTGGCCGGCAGGTGGACCTTCGCCACGCCGGCCTCGCCGAAGCTCGGGTCGGGGTTTCCTTCCGGATCGACCTCCACCAGCTTCAGCGTCCGCCCGACCCGTTCGTCGAGGATCAGCGCCCCCGAGGGCTCGACCAGCCCGAGTTGGGCCGAGCCGAATTCGCGGGCACCCCCCGGCCCGAAGGCGGCGAGCGGTTCGCCTTCGGCGCCGAAGCGGTAGACGCGGGTTCCGACGTCGCAGGGCCCGGCGGCGAAGCTTTGAACCCCGACGGCGGGCTGGTCGGCGACGTCGATCCCGAGGAAGGGGAAGGAGCCGACGCCTTCGAGCGGGCTGATGCCGTCGCCGGCGCCGAAGGTCGTGTCGGGCCGGCCTGATTCGGTCAGGCGAACCAGCGCCCGCGGGATGGAGCCGGACCCGCCGTGCCCCAGGCAGCTGCTGATGAGGGCTGCGGTTCCGACGACGAACAGCGGCCGGTTTCGCGCGTCGACGCGGCCGGTAAGGGCGGTCGCGCTCGACAGGTCGGTCCCTTCTCTCGCCGGCATCCCGAAGTCCCCGACGACGTAGCCTTTGCCGCCGCCGAAGCTGGGGTCGGGCCTGCCATCGGCAGTGAAACGGAGTACCGCGGCAAGGGTCGCCGGGACGATGATCCGTTCGGGTCCCTGCGCCGTCTTGCTCGAGTCGGCCTGGCCGCCGAAGACCAGCACCCGACCCTTGCGGTCCGCGGTGATCGAGCTCGGGGAGAACCGTTTGCCGGGACCGCCCAGCCCGGAGCCCCGGGCCGCGAGCAGCCGGCCACTCTTGCCGAAGCGACGATCCTGGGAGCCGGCGGCGCCGAAGCGCACGGCGGTGCCTTCGAGGCCGTCGACGACCAGCGCGGCCCCGCCCGGGAGCGCGGTCAGTTCGACCTTCGCTTCTTCGCCGGCGACCCCGAAGGCGGTCGTCGCCAACCCGCCGTGACCGTAGGCCGGGTCGAGCCGCGCACCTCGCTGCGCGGCGGTCGCCGTCGGGAGTGGGCCGCACAGGGCAATCGCCGCGGCGACGGGGATCGCCGCGACGATCGCCCGCAGGGTCATTCGGTCTCGTGCCTGAAGGCTTCCCATGCCGGCCTCTTCTGCCCGTACCCGTCGCCCACCCCGCCTGAGCGCGGTGTAGTCCTGATAGCGGCCGACTTCCTTGATGAGCTGACCGATCGGGATGGATCTACTTCCCCGGGCTTGAAGGGTTCATCTTCTGCACGGCCTTTTCTTCCGCCTTCTGCCCGGGTGTGGACACCCTAATCTCGGCTCCGCAGCAGATAGCGGGCGACGACGAGGCCGGTGTGGCCTCGGCTCGCGTGCAGGTGCAGGGTCACGAGGCGGCCCTTCGAATCGAAGAACAGGCTGCTCGGTCCCAGCAAGGACAGGCCGGGGGCCTTGGTGACCACCCTTCCGTGCGGCCCGAAGCCCTTCTCCCACCTCCCCCGGGCAGACACCTCGAGCAACACCGCCGAGGGTTCCTTCCCGGTGGGCAGGGTGCCGCCCACCAGGATGCTTCCCCGGCGGTCGACCGCCAACGAGTCGAGGGTCGTGAACAGGCTGGGGTCGAGCGTCAGCGTGGTATGGCCGGCCCGACCGAAGGACCGATCGGGCCTGCCGTCGGGAGCGATCCGGGTCACCTCGGCCCGGAACGGTTCCCCACCACCGCGACCGGGTTCCGCGAGCGCGACAACCGACCCGTCCGGCTCACCGGCCAGGGCGAGGTAGGGCCCCGGCATCGCGCCCCGGTGACCGAAGGCGGTCCTGGTCTGCCCCGACGGGGTCAGCTGCCCGATGCCGTAGCGACTCTGTCTCGGTTCGCAGGGGTAGGCGTCCGTCGATCGGTAGGTGATCACCCCGTCCGGAGCGACGGTCGGTTCGGTGATCGTCTCACCGCCGAGCGGATTTTCACCCAGTGCGTGTCCCCCAAAGAGGCCGTCGTTCCCGAAGACGGCGTCCGGCGCCCCGTCGCCGGCGAGACGGGCGACGAAGCCCGCCCCGACGCCCGCCGGGGCGAAGCTGTCGTGTTCGCACGATTCGCCGAGGCGGACGGTGGCGCCGCCGGTGACCACGATGCGCCCCTGCGGGTCGACGGCGATGCCCGTCGGACGGAGGGCGGGATGCGTACCCAGGGCCTGCCCTTCGGTCCCCTCGGGCGGCGGCAGGTCCAGGTCGGTTTCCACGATGCCCCCGTCTCCGAAGGAGGGATCCAGGTGACCGTCGGGCCGAAAGCGGAGGATGCGCACCACCCCGGGGCGGAACGCGCGAGCGCCGTTTTCGAGGTAGGGGCTGGGATTTTCGGATTCGGGGAAGAGTGAGGTCCCCAGGACCACGAGCCTGCCCTCCGGATCGACGGTGAGGCCGTCGAGTTCGAATCGGCCGCCCTTCGCCGGCGGCAGCCTCAGCGAGCCGACGCTCCCGAACGCCGTGCCGGGGCGCCCGCGATCGTCCAGGATGTGGATGCCGGATCCGCCGCCGAGCAACAGCTCTCCCCGCGTTGCGGTCCCGAGGGTCGTGGACGCCGACCCGAACGGCATCCTGAGCAGACCGCCGTGGGCGAAGCTCGGATCGAGGACCGCACCCGGCCTCGTCTTGTCAAGGTGTCGTGCGGGGACAGCTCCACGGGCCTGTGCCGCTGGCGAGACGGTGAGGGCCAAGGGCGCCAGGCCGATCGCTAGGGAGAGGATCAGGCGTGCGGCACGATTGTCCATGTCCCCTCAACACTACCCACGGTCGGCGGTTGTGGCCCGATCTCACGGTCGGCGATCGGATCCCTCAGCAGGGCGCGGCCGTGCAAGCTTTGCCCCCGGCGAGCTTCCTGAACGCTTCCCCGGCGGGTCTCGGGTACCCGGTGTTGGTCAGGAGCCCGGCGTGATGTTCCCAGGATTCTCCAGGCAGGTCTTGGATGTTGTAGTAGATGGCGTGTTCGATTTTCAGTTGGGCCGGGCTGCGCTCCAGCATCGCGAAGGTCGCCCTGAGCAGGAGTGCCTGCTCCTGCACGGTCACCGCCGGTATGGAAGGGTCTGGCTTTCCTTCGACTTCCGAACGTACCGGGAACCCGAGCTCGGTCACCCATATCGGCTTGCTCGTGTGAAGGTCGTGTTCGGCCTGGTCCTGGACACCCCTGATCATCCCCTTGATTTCCTTCCTGACCTGTTTGGCGTCGGCTTCGTCCCCGGGAGCGTGCGGCCTTTCGGACCTTTCACCTGAATTTTTCGGAGGCTTGAGGGTCTTAAAGACATATGGGTGGAGACTGATCCCCTGATACGGGCTTTTCAGTGCGGGTTCTTCCTCGAGGGTTTCGTCGAAGAAGCGAAGGAACGTACGGGGCGTCTCGTGACCTTTCGGACCCAGCGGTCCGTCGAACTTTTCTCTCTTGGTGCTTCCCTTCTTGGTCTTCTTGTCCGCGAGATCGCCCTTGTAGCCGAACAGGCCAGGAGCAAGGATGTGGATTTCCGGGGCCACTTTCCTTATTTCCGTGACCAGTTCCTTGTAGAATTCCGCAAATTCTTTCGGGTTCACCCGACCTTCCCATCCGGGCTGGACACCTTGCATGTGGGGCATGTTCGGCTCGTTCCAGATCTCCCAGGTCTCGGCTTCGTAGGATTTGCCGCCGGGCCCATATTTGTTGACCATTTCCTTGGCGAATTTGAAGAAGTGGTTACGGGCGGCGGCGGATTTCGGGAAGGCGCCCTGGCCCAGGTAAGGAAGAGCAGAGAGGTCGTGACTTTCGGCTTCCGCGAAGGCCTGCGCCTGTTGGGATTCGTTGTGTTCGGCGACCACGAAGCGAAACCACTTCGCCCCTGAGTCCGAGATGGCAGTGAAGTCTCCGGCGCCCGCCATCTGGGCTATGTCACCGTCCCAGTCGATGCCGAAGAAGGGGTTCGGGGTTATCGCCGCCGGCGCAGCGAGGCTTTCGGCCCCTTCTCCTTCCGAGAGCGGAGCTTCTTCGGCGGCCGCTTCTTCTTCTTCTTCCTGGACGGTCATCGTCGGTTCGCCGGTGGTGAAGGTCTTGTCTTTTCCGTAGGAGATGCCCAGTGGGCTCAGTGCCACGAGGCGGTAGTGATAGGTGGTCGCGGGTGCCAGGTTGATCGCGACTTCTTCCACTTCAACCGTTTCACCGTCCCCTTCGAGTTCTTCGCCGGTGGCGACGCTTCCGTAGGCGGTCGTCGGGCCGTATTCGAAGAGATATTCGGTTTCCGGCCCATGCACCTCGACCGTCCCCGTCATAACGCCGTCGTTGGATCGGACTTCTTCGGCGAGCTCGGTGGTCGCAGCCGGGAAGGTCGAGCTCATCGACGCCTGGATTTCCGCCTGGCTGAGAGCACGGTTGTAGATCCGCACCTCGTCGATCCGTCCCTCGAAGTAGTCGCCTTCTTCGGTCGCGCCGCCGATCTGCAGTTCTCCTTCAGTCACCCGTGGGGCTTCCGAAGGTGCCGGTGAGCAGTCGACCAGTTCGCCGTCGACGTAGAGGACGACCTGGGAGCCGTCGTAGGTGAGCGCCACGTGGGACCAGGCGTCGACCGGCAAGGGGTCTTCGCCGAGGGCGTCGTTCCGCACGCCGGGGGCCGGTTCGGTGCCGCCGAAGGGCACGTTCGGTTCATGTCCCGCCTCATACAGCCACCAGGCGAGTTCTTCGGCGGCTTCGCCGCCGCCCACCGCCTTGGCGAGGATCGGCGCCCATTCGCTCGATCCGGATTCGGGTCGCACCCATGACTCCAGGGTGAACCCTTCGGTCAGGGCGAATTCGGGCGAGTTCGGGACCTTCACCAGGTCGTCTTCGCCATCGAACTGCAGCGCCTCGCCGTACTTGCCGCGGGCCGGGACCGCTCCTTCGACGGTGGCGGTGTGGCCGTCGCCGGTGAGGTCTTCGACGGTCGTGCCTTCCACTTCGTCGAAGGACCAGGCGGCGATCGGGCCCTGCTTCGGGGTCTGGATCGGGGCTTCCATGTCGGTGGCGATCTCGGCCGGACTCAGTCCGCGGTTGTAGATCCGCACCTCGTCGATGCGGCCGTCGAAGTACTCGGCCGTGTCGCTCGAGCCACCGATCTCCAGTTCGCCTTCGGAGGTCACGAGCGGTTCGGCGGCCCCGTTGTCGATCAGCTCCCCGTCGACGTAGAGGTAGGTCCGGTTGCCGGTGAACGTGAGCGCGACGTGGCTCCAGGCACGGGCGGGGAGCGGATCGTCGGCGTGGACGAATTCCTGTTCCTCGCTCGCCGCTCCGTAGGGCCGGTCTGAGACCAGCCCGCCCTCGTAGAGGAAGTAGCCCCGGCCGCCGCCTTCCTGCTTGTCGATCAACGGCGCGTGGTGGTTGTCGGCGCCGCTCGGGCGCACCCAGGCCTCGAGGGTGAATTCTTCGTTGAAGTCCAGTTCGGGAGATGCCGGGATCTTCAGCTCTTCTTCTTCGGCTTCGAATTCATATGCGCCGCCGTAGCGACCATGTTCGGTCCATCTCGCCCCTTCGACCGTCGCCGTGTGCCCGTCGCCGGTCACGTCTTCGGCTACTTCCCCTTCGCCTTCGTCAAAAGAGTAGGCTGCCACGGGGGTCGCCTTCGGGGTCAGGAGCGGCGCTTGCATGTCGGCGCCCACTTCGGCCGCGTCGAGGGCCCGGGCGTAGACCCGGACCTCGTCGATCCTGCCCCCGAACGAGCCGTCGGGGGTGTCGCAGCCGATCCGCAGCGCACCTTCGCCGGTGCCGGGAGGCGTCTGGGTGTCCTCGGTGGCCGCCAGTTCGCCGTCGACGTAGAGCCTGATCGCCGCGCCGTCCCAGGTGGCGGCGAGGTGGACCCATTCGTAGTTGCGGATCTCATCGCCGCCGACCACCGCGTGCGAGCCTTTACCTTCGCCGATGAAGGCTTCGGCGAACCCTTCTTCGCGCGAGCCTATGCCGAGGCCGAAGAGGTCTTCGCCGCCCGATTCGCGGACGACGACCGGGTCTTCGAAGACGCCTCCTTCGGGCCGTACCCACGCCTCGAGCGTGAATTCTTCGGAGAGACGGAGTTCGGGGGAATCGGCGACCGACGCGCAGTCGCCTTCTTTGAAGAAGTGCAGGGCGTCGCCGTATCTGCCTTTGGCCCATCCGGCGCCGCCTTCGAGCGTCGCCGTGTGGCCGTTGCCGGAGACGTCCTCGACAGTGGTGCCTTCTCCTTCGTCGAAAGCGAAGGCGGCGATCGGTCCTGATTTCGGCGTCTGGATCGGGGCTTCCATGTCGGCGGCGACTTCGGCCGGACTCAGCCCGCGGTTGTAGATCCGCACCTCGTCGATGCGGCCGTCGAAGTACTCGCCGAGGGGACCCGCGCCGCCGATCTCCAGATCGCCCGCGGTGATCGCCGGGTATTCGGAGGGGGCTTCGTTGACCTCCTCGCCGTCGACGTAGACGTGCATCGCGGAGCCGTCGTAGACCATCGCCACGTGCGACCAGGCGTGCGCGGGCAGGGCCTGGCCCGCCTGGACGTAGTTTTTCGGCCCGGCGGCGGGCCTGATCGCGACCATCGGGTGGTCGTATTCGGCGCCGGCGGCGTAGAGCCCGTAGGCGGGGCCATAGGTTTCTTCGCCTTCCCCGGCGGCCTTGGAGATCGCCGGCACCAGTTCCTCGTAGGCGGAGTCCGGGCGCACCCAGGCCTCCAGGGTGAATTCCTCGGAGAAGTCGAGTTCGGGCGAGTCGGGGACCTTCACGACCGCTTCTTTCGCGGGGTCGAATTCCATCGCGCCGCCGTAGCGTCCGTGTTCGGTCCATTCGGCTCCTTCGACCGTCGCCGTGTGACCGTCCCCGGTCAGGTCTTCCACCGTTTCCCCTTCGCCTTCGTCGAAGGAGTACTCGGCCACCGGGGTCGCCTTCGGGGTCTGGATCGGCGCTTCCATGTCGTAGTCGACTTCGGCCTGGTCGATGGCCCGGTCGTAGATCCGCACCTCGTCGATCCGGCCGTCGAACCACTGTTCCCAGATCCCGTCGCCGCCGATCCGGATCGGGCCGTGGCCGTCGAAGGGGATCGCGGGCTCGGTGTCGAGGAGCCGGCCGTTCACGTAGAGGCGGTTATGGGCACCGTCGTCGGTCATGGCGACGTGGGTCCAGGTGTCGTTCGGCAGCGAGCGCTGGCCTCCCGCGACCATCCCTTCTTCGGTCTGCATGAAGTAGCCGGCGGCTTCCGTTTCGTGCTGGTCGAGCGTCCACGAGTACGCGGGGCCTCCGCCTTCTCGTTCCTTCATCACGATCTCCCCGTAGTAGGGGGTCGCGGTGGGCCGCACCCAGGCCTCGACCGTCAGTTCTTCGTCTCCGTCGAGTCCGGGGTCGGCCGGGATCGAGAGGTAGTCGTGTGCGGAGGCGTCGAATTCCATCGCGCCGCCGTAGCGGCCCTGGGTCGTCCAATCGGCCCCGTGGATCGTGGCGGTGTGACCGTCGCCGGTGAGGTCTTCGACCGTTTCACCCGCGCCTTCGTCGAAGGAGTACTCGGCGACGGGGGCATAGACGGCGGCAGACGCACTCGAAGGAAGAGCCGACACGACTCCGAGACACACGGCGACGAGCGCACCCAGGCCCACGAGCGCGGCGGTCGACGGGACGGGAGAGTGGCGCAGCAAGACGCGACGGACCATTGGAGCCCCCTGCAGATCGGTTTGCCCTATAAAGGAACGAGCTAGACCTTTTTCTTAGACGCACCCGTATCCAATGTCAATGGATCTGATGCAAAGATTTGGATAACGCGGAGTCGTCGCGTCGGCTTACCGACTATTCGGCATCGGTGATGGACTTACAAGCGATGCGAGGAGCCCTGTCGCAAGAGTCGGCGGATTGAACCCAGTCCCAGTCGACCCGCGGTCCGATCCGTAAGTCAACGACCGGGGGTCACCAGGGGAGATGGCCGCACCTCCGGGCCGACGGAGCCGGGCAACCTGCGAGTCGGGCGCTGGCATCACGCCAGCCTAAATTGGTTACCGTCGCGGCTGCTTGAGCACATACGTCGAGCGGGCGGTGGCGATCGGCGTCATATCCACGCCGGATAAGAGCCGTTACGGAAACTCGTTCGTCCCGAGGGCGTGGTTTTGGGGATTCGGGTCACGAGATCCGGGGCTCGTGACCCATTCAGATCGCCGCCTCCCGCGCAGGCCGTCCGAGTCGGGAGGATCCTCGGCGCCGAGGACTGCGCAGGGGCTCTTGCCGTGCCACACGTACATCCGCCTCTGGTCTCCGTCAGAAACCGGCCGCTTCTCCGCTCTAGAATGAGGGATAAGATGGTGCTGACGCAGATCGCGACATCGCACGCAGGAGGTCGGCGGTTCGAATCCGCCTAGCTCCGCTATGAACTACCTGCTCAGCCGCGGGTTTTGCCTCTGGCCCGGCCGCCCGGCCGACACGCCGCCGTCGATCCGGTCAAGTTCTGGTCAAGTCGGCGGCGAGCGCCTATCTCGACGAGATCGGACGCGATATCGCCTGTCCCTGTGCGTGGTGTCGGTGAGCCGCGTCGTCAACGAGAGCGGGGCAGCTGCGTCGCGACTACTGGGCTATCGCCACTACCAGCGTGACGATGGCGGTGGCGAGGGTCAGCCTGGCGAGGAGAACGAGCCACCTGGTGAACGAAAGCATGACCTTGCTGGCCCGGCTGTTCGCATGGTCATCTCCCGTCTGGCCGGCTTTCGTTACACGGCTCCATCGAGTCGCTTCACAAGCCGGTCGAGGCGCTCCCCTTGCTCGCGTTCAGTCCACAGAACGAAGACGACGGAGCCTCGTGAGCGAGACAACCTATGACCGCATAGGCATCGGCTACGCGGACACCCGCCGCGCCGACCCGCGGATCGCCGCGCGGATCGAAGCGGTGCTCGGCGACGCGCGGAGCGTCCTCAACGTAGGAGCCGGCGCCGGCTCCTACGAGCCGGCCGGCCGCGAGGTGACTGCGGTCGAGCCGTCGGCCGAGATGATCGCCCAGCGGCCGCCGACCGCGCCGTCGGTGGTGCAGGCGAGCGCCGAATCGCTGCCCTTCGAGGATGACTCCTTCGACGCGGCACTGGCGGTGTTGACCGCCCACCACTGGCCCGACCTGGACGCCGGCCTGAGTGAGATGCTGCGGGTAGCGCGAGATCGGATCGTGATCGTGACGTTCGACTCCGTGGCATTGGAGGACCTCTGGATCACCGCCGACTACTTCCCGGAGATACTGGGGCTCAAACGCCCCTCGGGAGCGAGCAGCCGTGACCTGGTGAGGAAGCTGCCAGGCGCGACCAACTCCTCGATCCCGGTGCCGCGAGACTGCACGGACCACTTCTTCGCGGCGCTCTGGGCGCGGCCCGAGCTGCTCTTCGACGAGGAGATCGTGCGGCCGATGTGGGTGTGGCAGAGCATCTCGGAGGAATCTCGACGAGCGGGAAGGGAACGGCTGGCCGCCGACCTGGACGGCGGAACCTGGGAGGAGCGCTACGGGCATCTGCGCAAGCGCGAAGAGCTGGATGTCGGGCTGCGGCTGGTCGTCCGCCAGCTCGACCGAGGAGCCTGAGAGGGTGGGCTACCCGGACTCCTACCTCTGCCGGCTGCGGCAAGCCGTCGGCAACGACCTCGCCCTGATGCCCGGCGCGATGGTCGCGCTACACCGACAGGACGGAATGCGCATTGCTCACCAAGCGCGCCGACGACGGGACCTGGCGCCTGCCTGCGGCGCCGCCGAGCCGGGCGGGCGCTTCGCTCAAACGGCGATCAACGAGCCGGCCGAGGAGACCCGGGGGAGGTTGCCGAGCGCGACTTGATCGCGTTCGGTTGCCTCTCGGAGGCCGAGCTGCACACAATCCACTACCCCAGCGGCGACGTCACCCACTGTTTCGCCCCGCTCTTCCTGGCGCGGGCGTGGCGAGGCGACCCTCAACCCGACAGCGAGGAGTCGACTGAGGCGGGCTTCTTCGATCTCGGCGCCCTGCCCGAGCCGCTCCACTCACCGACCACGCACGCGCTCGAGGGGACGATCGACGGCAGGATCGAACTGGTCCTGCCCCGGCCGGTGCTCGTCGAGCTGGAGCGGATCCTGGCGGAAGATCGGCTTCGAGCCCGATCGATGGCAGGCGGTCGAGCAACTACTCGTAGACCTCGCCGCCGAACTCGTTGCCGCCCCAGTGGGCCAACCCGAGGCGATCAGCGGCGACCCGACGACGACCTGATCCTCGCCTGCGCGGTCAAGGCCGGGGTCGAGGTGCCGGTGTCTGGCGATCGTCGCCACCTGCTTCCCCTCGGTGACCATCGCGGCGTCCGGATCATCACCCCGCAGGCGTTGCTCGCAGAGCTGCAGGGCGGGTGAGGAGTCGGATTGCCACGTCCCTGGGGCGATCGGACGAGCGCCGGGTGCAGGCGAGCTTGCGACGATTACCTGCCGATGCGTCGGAGCGGCAGCCAGAAATATCGGACCGAAGCACCTCCCACCCGGTCAGCGGATCAGGTCATTAGCCCTCGATCGTCGCCCTGATGTCTTTGATCAGGAGCTGCAGGTTCATCGGGTCCGAGGGAGGCTTCGAAGCCGTAGTGGAGATAGAAAGCCCTCGCCTCCTCATCGACTGCATGGACCAGGAGCTGGCGGATCCCGGTTTCCTCGGCGACCACGAAGCGTCCTTTGCATCGCGTCGGCGAGGAGAGTTGCGCCGACCCCCGCACCTTGGACCGACTCGTCGACCGCCAGTCGGGCCAGGAGCATCGCCGGGATCGGATGGCGGGGCAGGCCTTTCGACCCCCGTCCGGTCGCCTCCTCGCGCTCGAGTGAGGCGACGGTCAGTGCGCAGTAGCCAACGACGCGGTCCTGCTCCTCGTCGACGACGATGTAGGTGCGGGCCGATCCGGCCGCATCGGCGCCCGGCGCATGCTCGACCAGCCAGGTATCGAGCGAGGTGATGCCGCAACCGAAGATCTCGCGCGTGTTCCTACGCCCGAGCGGCCTCGGACCGTGCAGCGTCGCCACGTGGACCTACGCGTCTGAACGACGCGAGAAGAGCTTCGCGAGCTTCGGGTTAGGCCGTGCCTCCCGATCCATGACCGCGACCAGTTCGTCCCAGGCACCCGGGTGACAGGAACCAGCCGCTTCTCCCCTCTGAATGCGGAATTATGCTCCGAGGAAGCTGGTCGCGGGCCTGATCGCACCCAGGAGGTCGGCGGTTCGAATTTGCCTAGCTCTACTGGTTTCTCCCTACATCGGGGGCCACGGTCGTGGCGTCCCATGCGGCGTCGATGGAGAAGGAGCGCTCGACGGCTTGGCGGTCGATCTTGCCGCTCGGCAGCTTGGGGAGGTGATCGGGGACGAGGAGGACGTAGCGGGGGGCCTTCCAGGGGGCCATGTGGGATTGGACGAAGGCGCGGACCTCGCTCGGTGGGATGGTGGAGGAGGCGACCAGGCCGATCTCTTCGGTGCGGATCGGGTCGGGGACGCCGAAGACGACGGCCTCGGAGATGGAGGGGTGCTCGGTGAGGAGGACCTCGAGTTCTTCCGGGGCGACGTTCTCGCCCGAGCGCTTGATCATGTTCTTGATGCGGCCGGCGTAGTGGAGGGCGCCTTCGTGGTCGAGGAAGCCGCGGTCGCCGGTATGGATCCAGCCGTCCTCGTCGCGGGTGGCGAAGGTGGCCTCGGGATCGTTCAGGTACTCGATCATCGCGAGGCGGTGGCGGACGATCACCTCGCCGACCTCGCCGGGGGGGCGGTCATGGCCATCGGCGGCGACGATGCGGATCTCCTCGTCACCGAGAGGTGTGCCGACGTAGCCCTCCGGATGGCCGGAATCACGGGACCGCAAGCCGCCGGCGCCGTGGGCGCCGATCTCGGTCGAGCCCCAGACGGTGGCGACGTCGACGTCGAACCGATCGCGGAAGGTGGTGTCGTAGACGTGGCTGAGGACAAGCCGGAGGCCGGACTCGGCCGGGGCGTCCTCGGCGGTGATCAGGAGGATCTGCAGCTGGGCCGGGAAGAGCAGGGTCACCGTGGATCCGGTCGCCTCGACCCGCTGCCAGAAGACCGAGGGGCTGAATTTCGGCTCCAACGCGATGGCGCAGCCGCTCGCCACGGCGATCCCCTGGACGACCAGGGCACCCACCCCGTGGGCGAGGGTGAACGGCAGCAGGAAGGTGTCCTCGGCGACGACCCCGAACGAGGCGGCCCAGCCGCAGCCGACCGAGGCGAAGGAGCCCGCCGGGATGACGACCCCCTTCGGCTTCGAGGTCGAGCCCGAGGTGTAGAGGATGAGGCTCGGATCGAGGTCGTCGACGGTCGGCAACGCGTCGAGCTCGATCGGCTCGACGTCGAAGAGCCCGGCGAGCGGCCTCGCCGCGTACGCGCCGGCATCGGCGGAGTCGACGAAGGTCTTCTCGAGGCTGCCGAGGCGCGCCAGGTCCGGCCCGAGGACCGCGGCCATCGCGTCGTCGGCGAGCAGGACCGTCGCTTCGGAGTGCACGACCTGGAACTCCAGTTCGGCCCTGCCGAGGCCGGGGGTCAGCGCGACCATGACCGCGCCCAGCTCGCGGAGGGCGAAATGGGCGAAGAGGGTCGGCACCGAGTTCTCCATCCCCACCGCGACCCGCGTCCCCTTGGTCACGCCCTCGCGGGCGAGGCCGGCGGCGAGGCGGCGGATCTCCCGATCGGCCTCGGCGAAGGTCCACGCTTGGTCCCCGGCCTTGAGGAAGGTGCGCGGGCCGTCGCTCTCGACCCGGCGGCGCCAGGCCTCGCGGCCGGTCACGGCCGCTCTGCTCTCTTCCCGATGTCCCGAAACTGACATCGGAATCAATATTAGCCGACTTCCTCGAGAAATTCCTGCAAGGCGTCGCCGAAGACGTCGTTGTCGTCCCCGGCGACCATGTGGCCGGCGCCGGGCACCTCGGCCACCTTGGCGTGCGGGATCAACCTGAGCATGTCCTCGACCCCGGCGTCGCTCAATACATCCGACTGGGCACCACGGACGATCAGCGTCGGGCAGACGATCCGCCGGGCCGCCGCCGCCAAGCGCTCCTGGTCGAAGCCGCGCTGCGGCTCGTTGTCGATCCGCATGAAGGCCGGGTCCCAGTGCCAATGCCAACGGCCGTCGTCCCAGAGGCGCACGTTCTTGCGCAGCCCGTCGAGGTTCTTCGGCCGCGGCCGCAACGGGTTGTAGACGGCGATCGCGTCGGCGACAGCGTCCAGCGAGGCATATCCGTCCGGCGCCGAGGTCATGAAGTCGGTGATCCGTTTGACCCCCTCGGGCTCGACCTTGACAACGACGTCGACCAGGACCAGACCGCTGACGAGGTCGGGGCGCTCGCCGGCGACCCGCAGAGAGGTGATGCCGCCGAGCGAGGCGCCGACGAGCACCGCGGGCCGGCCGAGTTCCTCCAGCACCGCGACCACGTCGGCGACGAACGCGGCGAGCGAATAGTCCTCCTCCGGATCCCACTGGCTCTCGCCGTGGCCGCGGGCGTCCAGTGAGATCGCGACACGACGGAGGCCGACCACGCGCCGGGCGGTGCGGCCCCACGAGTGCCGGGTCTGCCCGCCACCGTGGAGGAGGACGACGGGCGCGCCGTGCTCCTGCCCCGCCGGCGGCGCGAAGCGCTCACCGCGCAGGTCCACCCCGTTGCCGACAAAGGTGACCAGCTCTCCTCCGTCGCTCATCGCCGGGACCCTACCAACGTCGAGCGCACTGTCGATTCCGATGTCTATGTCAATATCACCGTCGATGGCTTCTTCGACGGAGCAGGCCCCGCTGCTGATCATCGAGCCGCTGGAAGCCTTCCTGGCCGAGCACGGCATCGGCGATGCCGGCGGCAATCTAATCGCCTCGCCGCTCGGCGACGGCCACTCGAACGTCACCTACCTTCTCGACCTCGGCACCCGCCGAGTGGTACTCCGCCGCCCCCCGCGCGGGCCGCTGCCGCCCTCCGCCCACGACGTGATCCGCGAAGCGGACCTCCTGCGGGCGCTCGGCGACGCGGGCCTGCGCGTGCCTTCGGTGCTCGCCTCCTGCGAGGACGAGGGGCTGATCGGGGCGCCGTTCTTCCTCATGGAGCTGATCGACGGCCGCATCCTGACCACCGAGCCGCCGGCGAGCGTCGGCGGTGAGGCCGAGCTGGCGCGCCTCGGAGCCGAGGTGGTCGAGAACCTGGTCGAGATCCACGCGGTCGATGCCGGCAGCGCCGCGCTGTCGCGCTTCGGCCGCCCCGACGGCTTCCTCGAACGCCAGCTCAAGCGCTTCGGCGGCCTGCTCGAGCGCAACGCGACGCGCCCGCTCCCCGACCTCGAGTGGGTGCGGGGATGGCTGGCGGATAACCTGCCCACCTCGCCGGCGCCGACGATCGTCCACGGCGACTATCGCCTCGGCAACCTGATGTTCGCCGCCTCCGAGCCGCGCCTGGTCGCGACCCTCGACTGGGAGCTGACCACGATCGGCGATCCGCTCGCCGACCTCGGCTACCTGATGGCGAGCTGGGCGCGCTCCGACCAGCCCCGCAACGTCGTCAACGAGCTGTCCACCGTAGTCGATGCCCCCGGGTCCGCAACCGCCGACGAGCTGGCGGCGCGCTACTTCGAGCTCAGCGGACGGGAGCCCGCCGACATGGGCTGGTACCAAGCGCTCGCCGTCTTCCGCGCGGCCGTGTTCCTCGAGGGCAGCTTCAAGCGCTTCAGGGAAGGCACGACCGCCGATGCCTGGTTCGCCTCACTGGAGACCGGCGTCCCGGAGCTGGGGAAGTTGGCAAAACGGATCGCGGAATCGGGCTGAGAGTTGGCCGCCCGTTCCACGGATAGACTCGCAATCCCTGGGGCTCCTGGTCGCGGGACCGGTGAAGAAAGGCAGCGGCAGATTCCTAAATCGACGAAAGAAGAAGCGTCCGACGGCGCGGGCGCGAAGACGCTCAGCAAAAAGGGCGAACGCACGCGGGAGACGCTGCTCGACGCCGCTCGGCGGGAGTTCGAACGCTCCGGCTTCCTCGACGCCCGGGTCGCCGACATCGTCACCGAGGCCGGGGTCTCGCACGGGACCTTCTACACCTACTTCGACTCCACCGGCGACGTCTTCCGCGAGGTCGCCGACCGGGTCGTCGACGAGATGTACGAGGCGCTCGACGCGTCGGTCACCGAGGTCCGCGGACCGGAGCTGATCCGCAACGCCAACCAGGTCTTCGTCGAGGTCTACGAGCGGCACGCCTCGATCTTCGCCCTGATCGAGCAGGTCGCGACCTTCGACGATTATTTCCGCGAGATGCGGCTGAAGATCCGCCGCAAACTCGTGCGGCGGGTGGAACGCGCGGTCACCTCGATGGTCGAGCGCGGCGAAGCCGAATTCGGCGGTATCGACCGCCACTCCCTCGCCGGCGCCCTGGCCGGGATGGTCGACAACTTCGCCTACATGTGGTTCGTGCTCGAGGAGCCGACCGATCGCGACACGGCCCTGGACACCCTCGACGAGCTGTGGAGCCGAGCGCTACTCGTCAAGTCGGCGAAACGCGCAGCGAAGGCACCGAAAAAAGCGGCGAAAAAGACGGCGGGCAAAACCGCCAAAGCCAAGAAGAAGCCGGCTACTTCTCGGAAGAGATGACGACGGCGAGCGTCGCGCCCGCCTCGACCTGATCGCCCTCCCCGACCCGCAACTCGGTCACCGTTCCTGCCTCTGGGGCCACCATTTCGTGCTCCATCTTCATCGCCTCCAGCACGATCAGCGAATCGCCCTGGGCGACCGTGTCGCCGGCGCCGACCATGACGCGTATGACCGTCCCCGGCATCGGCGCCTGCAGTGAGCCGCCGACCTCCGCCCCACCCGCGGCGTCGGCGAAGCGCGGCACCTCGGCGAGGAGGACCTGGCCGGCGGGGACGTTGACGTAGACGCCGCCGCCCGCGGTCGGGCTCACGCGATAACGGACCCGCCTGCCGTCCAGCACGAGGACGACCTCGTCCGGCCGGCAGGCAGCCAGCTCGAAGACCTCTATCGGCTCCCCGTCGGTCGCCAACGCTGCCAGGATGCCGCCGCCGTCGAAGGCGTATTCGACCCGGTGCTCACCACGCGGCCCGGTGAACTCGGCGTGCTGCGGCGCCGAGCGCAGGTTGCGCCAGCCGGAGGGAAGGCCGCCGAGGACCCTCGCCTCGGCCCGCCGGCGGGCCTGTCCGGCGAGGGCCGCGGCGATCGCGCAGGCCCGCTCCTCGCGCTCGCCCAGCAGCGGCGCGCCGAGCTCGGCCGGGTCGTGGCGGAGGAGGAAGTGGGTGTCGGCCTCCCCGGCCTCGAACTCCGGGTGGCGCAGCACGCGCACCAGGAAGTCACGGTTGGTGGTCAGCCCGTGCAGCTCGGCCCCCTGCAGGGCGGTGGCAAGGCGGCGCACCGCGTCCTCCCTGGTCGCGCCGTGGGCGATCACCTTGGCGATCATCGGGTCGTAGTGCTCGCTGATCCGCGACCCGTCGACCACGCCACTGTCGGCGCGCACGCCGCCGCCGATCTCGATCCGCTCCAGCAAGCCGGTCACCGGTAGGAAACCGGCTGCTGCGTCCTCGGCGTAGAGGCGTGCCTCGACCGCGTGCCCGCGCATTCTCGCCCCGCTCACCTCCTCCGGCAGCGGCCGGCCTTCGGCGACCCGGATCTGCAGCTCGACCAGGTCGAGGCCGGTGACCGCCTCGGTGACCGGATGCTCGACCTGGAGGCGGGTGTTGACCTCGAGGAAGAAGAACTCGCCACCGGGGGCGAGCAGGAACTCCACCGTGCCGGCGCCGACGTAGCCGATCGCCTCGCCCGCGGTGACCGCCGCCTCCCCCATCCTCTGCCGCAGGGCCTCGTCGATCGCCGGCGAGGGCGACTCCTCGATCACCTTCTGGTGGCGGCGCTGGACCGAACAGTCGCGCTCGAACAGGGAGACGAGCCTGCCGTCGGCGTCGCCGAAGATCTGGATCTCGACGTGCCGGGGCTCGTCGACGTAGCGCTCGAGGAAGACCGCGTCGTCGCCGAAGGCGGCGAGCGCCTCACGCCGGGCGCCCGCGACCGAGCCCTCCAGCTCCGCCGGGTCGCGGACGACGCGCATGCCCTTGCCGCCGCCACCGGCCGAGGCCTTCACCAGTAGGGGGTAGCCGACCCGCCCGGCGGCGGCCGCCAGGTCGGAATCGGGGCCGATCACCTCGCCGGGCAGCACCGGGACGTCGGCGCCCTCCATCAGCGCCCGCGCCTCGATCTTCGAGCCCATCCGGGCGATCGCCTCGGGCCCGGGGCCGACGAAGACGAGACCGGCCGCCGCCACCGCACGGGCGAAGTCGGCGTTCTCGGCGAGGAACCCGTACCCCGGGTGGACGGCATCGGCACCGGTGGCGAGGGCCGCGGCGACCACGGCGTCGGCGCGCAGGTAGGAGTCGCGCGGGGCGGCCCCGCCGATCGGCACCGCCTCGTCGGCCTCGGCGACGAAGGGAGCGTCGGCGTCCGCCTCCGAGTAGACGGCGACAGTCGCGATCCCGAGCTCGCGGCAGGTGCGGAAGATCCGTCGCGCGATCTCGCCGCGGTTGGCGACGAGGAGGCGCGAGATGACCCGACCGCGGGGCGAGGAGGCAGCCATCCTCAGCTCACATCCGGAAGACGCCGAAGCCGTCGGAGTCCACGGGCGCGGCGCCGTCCGTGAGGGAGAGCGTGAAGGCGAGCACGGTGCGGGTGTCGCGCGGGTCGATGATGCCGTCGTCGTAGCCGCGCGAGGAGTTGGCGAGCGCGACCTGCTCGCTCTCGATCTGGGATTCGATCGCCTCGCGGCGTCTGGTCATCTCCTCCTCGTCGACCTCGCGGCCGCTGCGCTCGGCGCCGCTGCGCGCGACCAGCTCCATCACCCCGGCGAGCTCCCGGGGGCCCATCACCGCCATCCGCGCGTTCGGCCAGGAGAAGAGGAACCGTGGTGCGTAGGCGCGTCCCGACATCGCGTAGTGGGCGGCGCCGTACGAGGCGCCGATGATCAGCCCCAGGTGCGGGACCGCGGAGTTCGACACCGCGTTGATCATCTTCGCCCCGTCTTTGATGATCCCGCCCTGCTCGTAGTCGCGGCCGACCATGAACCCGGTCGCGTTGTGGACGAAGAGCAGCGGCGTGCCCGACTGGTTGGCGAGCTGGATGAACTGGCTCGCCTTCTGGGCCTCCTCGGAGAAGATCACGCCGCGCGCGTTGGCGAGGACGCCGAGCGGGTAGCCGTCGATCCGTCCCCAGCCGGTCGACAGCGAGGTGCCGTAGCGTGGCTTGAACTCCTCGTAGCGACCGCCGTCGAGGATGCGCCGCAGGAGCTCGCGCGGGTCGAAGGGCGTGCGCAGGTCGGCGGGCATGATCTCCAGGAGCTCCTCGCGGTCGCCGGGCGGCGGCTCGGCGGGAGCCGCCCGGCCGACTCCCGCCTTGCGCCAGTTCAGCTGCGCCACCAGGCGGCGGGCGATCGACGCGGCGTCGACCTCGTCCTCGGCCATGAAGTCGGCGAGGCCGGAGGTCGTCGAGTGCATCTCGGCGCCGCCCAGCTCCTCGTCGTCGGCCTCTTCGCCGGTCGCCATCTTCACCAGCGGCGGGCCGCCGAGGAAGACTTTGGCGCCGCCGCGGACGAAGACGGTGTAGTCGGACATCGCCGGCAGGTAGGCGCCGCCCGCGGTCGAGTTGCCGAAGACGAGCGCGATCGTCGGGATCCCGGCGGCGGAGAGGCGAGTGATGTCGCGGAAGAGGCGCCCGCCAGGCACGAACAGCTCCGCCTGCGCCGGCAGGTCGGCGCCGCCGGACTCGACGAAGACGATCGTCGGCAGCCGGTTCTCGGCGGCGATCTCCAGGGCGCGCAGGATCTTCGTCCAGCTGTGCGGGTTCATCGTGCCGCCGCGGACCGTCGGGTCGTGGCCGACCAGCATCGTCTCCACCCCTTCGACCACGCCGATGCCGGCGACGGCGCTGCCGCCGGTGTCGTAGCCGGTCCCCCAGCCGACGAACGGCATCAGCTCGAGGAACGGCGCGTCACGGTCGAGCACCAGCTCGATCCGCTCGCGGATCAACATCTTGCCGCGCCTGCGGTGGCGCTCGACGTAGCGCTCGCCGCCGCCTGCCAGCGCTTCGGCGCCCGCTGCCTCGACCTCGGCGAGCCGGCCAAGCATCGCCTCCCGGTTGCCGGACGCCGCGCTCAACGAGATCAGAGGCCGTACGACTTGCCGATTACCTCGAGCATCACCTCGTTGGCACCGCCGCCGATCCGGTAGAGGCGCATGTCGCGGTAGGCGCGCTCGATCCCGTACTCGGCGGTGTAGCCGTACCCGCCGTGGATCTGGATGCAGGCGTCGGCGACCTCGCAGGCCATCTCGGTCGCCAGCATCTTCGCCATCGAGGTCTCGCGGACCGCGTACTCGCCGTTCTCGACCCGCCAGGCGGTCGAGTAGGTGAGCTGCTTGCAGGCCTCGATCTTCGCGGCGAGCAGCGCCATCCGGTGGCGGACGGTCTGCAGGTCGCCGAGCGGGGCGCCGAACGCTTCGCGCGTGCGGGCGTACTCGAGGGTCTGCTCGAAGACGCGCTCGGCGCCGGCGACGGCCATCGCCGCACCGACCAGCCGCTCGCCCTGGAGCTGCCAGGAGATCTGGTAGAAGCCTTTGCCTTCCTCGCCGAGCAGGTTCGCGGCGGGGACGACGACGTCCTCGAACACGATCTCCGCAGTGTCGGAGGCGTGCATGCCCATCTTCTTCAAGGTGCCCGAGACGGTCACGCCGGGCGAGTCCATGTCGACGATCAAGGTGCTGATGCCGCGGTGGCCGGCGCTCGGGTCGGTCTTGCCGAGCAGCAGGATGAAGTCGGCACGGGCACCGTTGGTGATGAAGGTCTTGGTGCCGTTGACGACGTAGTGGTCGCCCTCCGGCCGCATCGTGGTGCGGATCGCGGCGACGTCGGAGCCGGCGCCCGGCTCGGTGATGCCGAGGCAGGCGATCTTCTTGCCTTCGATCCCCGGCCGCAGGTAGCGCTCCTTCTGCTCGTCGGTCCCGAAATGCTCGACCGGCGGCAGGACCATGTCGGTCTGCACAGACACGCCAAGACAGAGGCCTCCGGAGCGCGCGTGGCTCAGGGCCTCGGCGCGGACCAGCGAGTAGAAGTAGTCACCGCCCTGGCCGCCCCACTCCTCGGGTAGGCAGAGTCCGATGTAGCCGAGCTCCCCGGCGCGCTCGAAGACGCTGTCGGGGAAGCCGGTCTCCTCCCACGCGTCGGCGTTCGGGGCGAGCTCGCTCAGCACCCAGCGGGTCATCGACTCGCGCAGCTCGTCGTGCTCCTCGCTGAAGATGAAATCGCGCCGCTTCTCGCTCTGCACCGGGTTCTTGACCGTGCTCATCCGACTCCCGCCGTTTCTCCTACGTTCCCAATCCTGAAATTGACGTCGATGTCAGGATAACAGAAGGAGCGGTGGCGATGCGTGACCCGAGCCGAGCGACCCAGGACACCGCGAGGCGCCCTCACGCCACCTCAGGCGCGGAACTCGCCGAATCGGTAGCCGGCGGGGTCGAGGGCGGCGATGAGGTCCGACTCGGCGGGCGTCGGCTCGCGGGTCGTCGGCACCTCTCCGGGCGGCATGGCAAGCTCGAACCCGGTCCGCTCCTCCACCGTCGCCAGGTCCACCCCGGGATGCAGGGAGCGCAGGCGCATCCGCCCCTCGGGTGTGAAGTCCATCGTCGCCAGGTCGGTGACGACGCGGTCGGGCCCGCCCGGCATGCCGAGCGCCTCGCGTTGGCCCGGGCGGTCGAGGTAGCCGGGGCAGGTCCGGTAGTCCACCCGATCGACGAAGGTGCGGCGGTCGTGCGTGGTCGACCAGATGAGCACCCGTGGGATCAGCGCCGCGGTGTCCCCCATCGCCGCGCCCCCGGGGAGGCGAACTGGTCGCTCGCCGTGGATCTCGCTGTTGTTCAGGTTGCCGCGGGCGTCGATCTGGGCGGCGCGGTGGAAGATCGTCGTGATCCGGCCCGCCCCGACGAAGGGCCAGAACTCATGCGGGTGGTTGAGCAGAGCCGCGGCGCCCTCCCAATAAGCCGGACCCACCGTCGAGCCCGAGAGCTCCTGCCAGCGCGGGTCGACGCCGACCGCGCCGCCGATGTGGGTCAGGGCGGGGGCACCGGTGCGACGGGCCAGGCCGATCGCGGCGACGGGCAGGAACGAGGCGGCTCCGTTCGTGCAGACCTCATCGGAGGTGAGGCAGTCGGCGAGCGCGCAGACCATCAGGTCCGCGATCGCCGGGTCGCTCATCGCGCTGGCTCCGCCGTCCAACGTCCCAGCAGCTGGGCGACCGCGGCGTCGTCGGCCCCGGCGTCGACCCAGGCGCGCAGCGCCTCGCGGTCGGCCTCGTAGCGCGGCCGGCAGGTGGTGGGCCAGGCACCGCGCGGGGCCTCGACCACGGCGTCGACGGCGAAGGCTGGTAGGACGGTGCGCTCCGGGGCGGCGCGGATCTCCGCCTCGGCGACGACTTCCTCGACCGTCACGATGAGGCGCCCGGCCGCCTTGGCGATCACCAGGTCGTGCCAGATGTGCTTGCCGTCGAGCTGGACGTTGCCGGCCGCGTCGGCGCGGTGGGCGTGGATCACACTGACGTCCGGGGCGAGCGCCGAGCAGGCGACCAGCGGCGCCCCGGTGAACGGGCACTCGAACTCCATCAGCCCCTCGGTGGCGAGGATGTCGGTCCCGAGGGCCGCCCGCGTCGGCAGGAACGGCAGGCCGTTCATCGCCGCGCTCAGCCGGTTCAGCAAGGTCAGCTCCGAGTACTCGTGGAAGCGCAGCTCGCCCGCCTCGACCCGGCGGCGGAAGAGCCTCGAGGTCCCGAGGTCCTCGAAGCTGACGATCGCGCAGGAGACCTGGGTCGCGCACCCGGCGCCGACCAGGAGGTCGACCGAGAGGCTCGCGGCCACGGTCACGGCGTGGAGATCGCGGGCGCCGCGCCCGGCGAGGGCAAGCAGGAAGCGGGCCGGGACCATCTGGTCCATCACTCCGCCGACGCCCAGCACCGCGCCGTCGGGGACGCTCGCCGCCGCCTCCTCGATGCTCACCAGCTTCGAACGACTGGCGTCGGGTCCGCTCATCCCCTGGGGATGATGCCCAATCGCGCCCGGGCCTCCGCGACCGTCGCGGGCCGCCTGCCCGAATTCTCGATCAGCCCGCGCGCGGTGGCGACGAGGTCGCCGTTGGACGACGCCATCTCGCCGCCCGGCAGGTAGAAGTTGTCCTCCAGACCGACCCGCACCGAGCCGCCCAGCGAGATCGCCGCCGAGATCATCGGCCACTGCACGCGGCCGATCCCGATCACGCCCCAGTGGTGGTCGCCCGCCGGCAGGTTTTCGGCCATCGCGGCGAGGTTGCGGGCGGTGGCGGGGACGCCGCCGACGACGCCCATGACGAAGTCGGCGTGCAGCGGGGCGTCGAGCAGACCCATGTCGACGAAGGGGTCGAGCGTGGCGACGTGGCCGAGGTCGAAGCACTCGTGCTCGGGTTTGATCCCCAGCCGGCGCATCGCCTCGAGCAACTCGCGGATCTCCTCCATCGGGTTGGCGAAGACCATCTCGAAGACGAAGGACTTGCGCCGCTCCGAGTACTTCGCGTAGTTCATCGACCCCATGTTCACCGCCGCGACCTCGGGCAGGCCCGCCTCCAGGTAGGCGATCCGCTTCTCCACCGAGACGCCGACCGTCCCGGTCGAGAAGTTGATGATCGCGGCGTCGCCGATCTCGCCGGCGATCGCCTCCTTGATCGCGAGGTAGTCCTCGATCTCCTGCGAGGGGGTGCCGTCGGGGTGACGCGCGTGGATGTGGATGTGGACGCCGCCCTCGTCGACGATGCGCCGGGCCTCCGCCGCGTACTCCTCCGGCTTGTACGGGATGGCGGGGCACTGGTCGCGATCGGCCAGGGCGCCGGAGATCGCGCAGCAGAGTACCGCGGGGTCGGAAAGGCTCATAATTGACGACGATATCAGTTTCAGTATGATGCCCACCATGGAGAAGGAGACGCCCCGCCGCTCGCCGCGCGAGGCCTGGAACGAGACCGTCGAGAAGCGCTACCCCGGAGCCGATTTCGACCGCGAGAACCGTTCGGGGATCGACGTCAAGCCGGTCTATGCCCGCGAGGACGCCGAGCGGCACGCGCCGAGCGACTCGATGCCGGGCCAGTTCCCCTTCGGTCGCGGGATCTACCCGATCCACTACCAGTACCAGCCGTGGATGGACCTGCAGATCATCGGCTACGGCACGGCCTCCGACCTGCGCGAGCGGATGGAGCTGCTCGATCGCGAAGGCGGGTCGCGCGGCTACTTCGGCGGCAGCGCCTTCAACGTGATCTTCGACATGCCCACCTCGATGGGCTTCGACCCCGACTACCCCGGCGTCCGCGGGAGTATCGGCGACGCCGGCGTCTCGATCTGCAAGGCCTCCGACTACGAGACGCTGCTCGCGGGGCGGGACCTCTCGAAGACCCACTTCTCGATGGTCGCCAACGCCGGCTCGCCGGCGATGCTGGCGCTCTACCTCGCCGCCGCCGCGCGGATGGGCTTCGCCGGTGAGCAGCTGCACGGCAACATCACCAACTACATCTGGGACTTCTTCGGGCACTGCGGTGGGATGAACTTCTCCCCCCGGGGCAGCTACCGCCTCGCGCTCGACGTCTGCGCCTACTGCGTCGACAAGGCCCCTCACTTCGGCACCGTCACCTTCAGCGAGCACAACATCTGCGAGGCCGGGGCGACCAACGTGCAGGCGGTGGCGCTGGCGCTCGCCGCGGTGATCGCGCTGAACGAGGAGTGCGTGAAGACCGGCGTCGACATCGACCCGATCGCCTCCGGCTACGGCTTCCACATGCGCTTCGGCGAGGACTTCTTCGAGGACGTGGCGAAGACCCGCGCGCTGCGGAGCCTCTACGCGAAGATCAACGCGGAGCGCTTCGGCTGCACCGCCCCCAACGCCCTCAAGGCCCGCATCCACGCGCAGACCGCGGGCTCGCTGCTGACCGTCCAGCAGCCGAAGAACAACATCGTCCGCAACGCCTACGGCGCCCTCGCCGCGGTGATGGCTGGAGTCAACGGGATGACGATCAATGCCTACGACGAGGCGCTCGGCCTGCCGACCGAGGAGGCGGTGACGCTGTCGCTGCGGACCAGCCAGATCATCGGCGAGGAGACCGGCGTCAAACAGGTGTCGGACCCGCTCGCCGGCTCCTTCTACGTCGAGTCGCTGACCTCCGAGATCGAAACGGCCTGCCTCGACTACATCGAGAAGATCGACGAACAGGGAGGCCTGATCCCCTGCATCGAGAGCGGCTGGGCGCGAGCCGAGGTCGCCGCGTCGGCATACGAGTGGCGGCGCGAGGTGGAGAGCGGTGAGCGGACTCTGGTCGGGGTCAACAAGTTCACCGGCGAGGACAGTGGCGAGACCGCCGTCTTCCGCCCCGACCCCGGCGTCGCCGACCGGGCGATCGCCGACCTCGAGCGCCACCGGGCGGGCCGCGACCAGACCGCCACCGACGCCGCGCTGGCGCGGCTGCGCGAGGCGGGCACGACGACGATGGCGGGGGGCGAGATCGGCTCGACCACCGCCGCCCTCGTCGCCGCCGCCCAGGCCGACGCGACCCTCGGCGAGATGCAGTCGGTCCTCTTCGACGTCTTCGGGCGCAACAAGTAAGCCGATGGAGGCACGCCGACAACGCCCGCGGGTCCTGCTCGCGAAGAGCTTCATCGACAGTCACGACCGGGCGATCGAGACGATCGCCAAGGTCCTCCGCGACGCGGGGATGGAGGTGATCCTGCTGGACTACGAGCTCGCCCAGCAGGTCGGCTCGGCGGCCGACCAGGAGGACGTCGACGTGATCGGCGTCAGCTTCATGTCGGGGGGCCAGGTCGAAGTGACCAAGGAACTCTTCCGCTCGATGCGGGAGCTCGGCGTCGGCGACATCCCGGTGGTGGTCGGTGGCACGATCCGGCCCTTCGACGTGGAGGAGCTGGAAGGGACCGGCGTCAAGGCGATCTTCCGCGGCGGCGAGCCCCTCGACTCGATCGTGAAAACCTTCGCCGACCTTGCCGAGCAGAGCCGTAACTGAGCCGGACCCGGTCTTCTGCGCCGCCGGCAAGGACCGGACCGGCATCCGCGGCCCTCGGCTTCGCCCGCGGCCACCTGGGGCGTTCGCAGCTATCGTCGGTATGCGTGGATACGTGCGAACTCGGGCCGGGGGGCGGTGGGGGCGGATCAGGCCGGCCGGCGGCTCACTCTCATCACGATGTCGCAGGTCATCACCCGGGCATCGTCCTGGTTGAAGAGAGTGCCCTGCCAGCGGACGGTTCCGCGGGTGGGGTCGCGTTCGGAAGGGGTGACGTCGGTGACGTCGATCTTGAGGCGCAGCTCGTCGCCGGCGCGGACCGGGGCGTGAAAGCGCGCATCGACGCCGGTGCCGCCGAGCGTCTCCATCTTGCCGGTCCAATGGTCGGCCGCCAGGCGCATCATGATCGCGCCGGTCTGCCAGCCGGTGGCGATCATGCCGCCGAACGGGCCCGACTCGTCGGCCTCGGCGAGGTGGTAGGGCAACGGGTTGTAGCGCTCGCTGAACTCGACGATCTCGGCTTCCGTGGTGCGGTAGGAGCCGAAGGTGCCGACCTCGCCGGGCTCGAGGTCCTCGAGGTAGAGCAGCGGCGTGGCGGCGCTACTCACCGGCGAGACGGTTGCCGACCAGCACCAGCGTCTTCGCGGTGACCACGACGACGTCGTCCTGGTTCCTGCAGACGCCGTCGAGGGTGACGATGCCACCGTCGTACTTCGGCTTGTCGCTCTTCTCGGTCACCGTCCAGGTCCAGGTGAGGGTGTCACCCGGGAAGCTCGCGCCCTTGAACTGGGTCGAGAGGTCGAGCTCCCCGATGCCGGTGCCGGCGATCGCGTTGCCGACCGTCGCCATCATCAGCCCGCAGACGCAGGGACCGTGGAGGATGCGCTTGCCGTAGATCGACTTCTCGGCGACCTCCTGGTCGACGTGGATCGGGTTGTAGTCGCCGAACAGCTCGGCGGCGGCGGCGATATCGGCCTCGTCGATGGTGGTCGAGTCCTGCAGAGTCGAGCCGATCTCGAACTCGTCATAGGGGGTCGCGGTCATCACTCCCGCGGGTCGGTCCATGGTGTTGCTCCGGTCCTTTCGTTATCGCACTACGACGTAGTGAGGCGCCGGAGGGTGTGCTCAACCTTCCGGCGCCTCGAGTTGGACGGACGGTCAGCCGGCTTCTAATTCGGTGCCGGTGAAGTATTCGGATATCGCTTTCGCGTCTCCACCGCTCGGATCCCATTCGTAGACGCGACCCGAATCCACACCTTGACGACTTTCTTCGGAGAAGGAGATCGGCGCGGCCAGATCTCCGACTTCGAATTCGGTCATTTCGTCGAGGGCTTCCTTCAGGCCTGCGCCGTCACATTCGGGCCCACACATTTCGAGGCCTTTGGCGACGATTTTGCACTCTCCCCAACCCTTGGAGAAGTTGGGCGAGCCCATGTTTTCGGCGTCGTCTTTGCCCGCTTTTTTCGCTGCTTCGCGAACTTCTTCGGCGGTTTTCGATTCCGGATCGGACGGTGCCGCCCAGTCGCGGACGACGTTGAAATCTTTGCTGTTCGCCGCTTTCAGCACACCGTCTTCGGAGACCGGCGCGAAGTTGATCACCGGAGCGTCGACGCCTTCCTGTTTGAGCGACTTGACGAGGACCGGGGTCTGGTTGCCGAGCAGACCCGTGATCACCCATTCGGCCCCTGACTCGGCGACTTCATGGCTCTGCGTGGAGGCATCCGGCGCGGTCAGTGAGACCGGTTCCGTGACCTTCACCTTCCAGCCCAGCTTTTCCATCGATTCGCCGAATTCCTTCGCCCCGGAGATGCCGGCGGGCGTTTCGATGCCGACCACCGCGACGGTCGGTTTCTGGCTGCCGACTTTGCTGGCGATGTAGTTGCCGGCGACGTTGAAGCTTTCCAGCGTCGAGATGCCGACCGAGTAGTAGAACTCGTTTTCGTTCAATTCTTCCGCGGTCGCGTAGGCGATCGAGGGGATTTCTTCTTCCGCCAGTTTTTCGTCGACCGGCACCTCGGCGTCGCTGGTGACGTTGCTGACAAACACCACCGGATCCTTCGACAGCAGCGTTTTCATGTTCGTCAACGCTTTTTCGGAAGAGCTCTGGTCGTCGAGCGCTTCGAATTCGAGCTGCTTGCCGTTCACGCCGCCTTCTTCGTTGATCACGTCGGCGCAGGTTTCGAAACCGGCGCTGACCGGACCGCCGATGAACGCGACCGGACCGGTGAGGTCCTGGGTCGAGCCGACGAAGTAGCTGCCGCCGCTCGCCGTTTCTTCCCCACCACCACCGCCAGTGGATTCGCCGGTGCTGCCACCGCTGCTGGACGAACCACCACCACCGCACGCCGCGAGACCGATCACGAGTACCACTGCGGCAATGATGCCGCCGAGCTTCAGACCCCAACCGGGGTGCCTTCGAGCCATCTACACATCTCCTCCACTGTCGGTTGACGTTTCCAGCGCGCTTCCCCGCGCGTGGGTCATGATTCGCCGGGACTCGTCGGTCATGTACATCGAGTCGACGAGGTCGGTGAACTTGTCGGCCAGCTGGCGCCGGCGGATCTTGCGAGTCGCAGTGATCTCGGTGGGGTCTTCCGGATCGAGCTCCTTGGGGAGGATCCGGTAGTCGCTCACGGTCAAGGAGTCACGCTCGGAGAGGGTGGCGTTCGCTTTCTCGATCTCCTCCCCGATCAGGCCGACCACCTGCTCGTTCTCGGCCAGATTGGTGAACCCGGTGTAGGCCACGTTGTTCACCCGCGCCCACTGTGAGACCGCTTCCTGGTCGATCTCGATCAGCGCGCCCAGCGTCGGACGGTTCTCACCGATCAGGAGCGCATCGCGGACGTAGGGGCTGAACTTGAGGACGTGCTCGATCGAGGAGGCGGGGACCATCGTCCCGCCCGCCATGATCACCACGTCTCTCTTGCGGTCGATCACGACGAGGTTGCCGTCGTCTCGCAGCGTGCCGAGGTCGCCGGTCTTCAGCCAACCGTCCTCGTCGAAGGTCTTCCGGGTCTCCTCCTCGCGGTTCCAGTAACGGAGGAAGAGGTTCGGACCCTTGGCCAGGATCTCGCCGTCCTCGGCGATCTTGATCTCGACCCCCGGGATCGCCCTGCCGGCGACGCCCGGGCTCGGCTCCGCGTCGGCCTGGATCGTCATCAGCCCACCGCACTCGGTGCTGCCGTAGACCTCGCGGATGGTGATGCCCCAGAGCCGCCAGAGTTTCACCAGGTCGGGCGAGAGCGGCGCGCCGCCGGAGAGGACGAAGCGCCCGCTGAGGAGGCCCCACTGGTCGAGCATCGGCCGTACCGTGGTCAGGTAGCCGAGCCCGCCGGCCAGCTTGCGCAGCGGGTTGCGGCCACCGGCGGCGAAGCGCCGCAGCGCCATCCCGGCGCGGAAGAAGGTCCGGTGCAGGAGGCTCGACGTCTCGATCTCGATCAGGGTGCGCGAGGCGCGGGTCTCCCACTGCCGCGGGAAGCCGAGGTAGAGCGTCGGCGAGGCCTCGACCATCGCCGCCTCGATCGGCTCGTTGCGGTCGGGGATGTAGCCGGTGAGGCCGAAGACGAGCGGGAAGTAGATGCCCATCAGCGGCCCGGCGAGGGTGGCGCCGGGGACCTCGTTGAAGCTGCGGTCCTCCGCTCCCAGTCCCGGCAGCATGTCCTCGTAGAAGGGACAGAGCCAACCGTGGCTGATGATCCGGTGCGAGAGCACGGCGCCCTTCGGGTCGCCGGTGGTGCCGGAGGTGTAGTAGATCCCGGCGACGTCGTCGGCGGCGCCCGCGTCGACCGACTCCTCCCAGCGGCGCGAGCCGGCGGCCCGCGCCTCGTGGCCACTCCTGACGACATCGTCCCAGTGCGGGATCGATTCGTACTGCGAGGCGAACATGCCCTTGGTGTCGATGACGACCAGGTCGCGTCCCTCACCGCTTCCGGAGTCGACGACTTTGTCGACGAACTCCTGGTCCTCGCAGATCACACACGCCGCGTCGGCATCCTCGAGCAGGAAGCTCACGCCCCCGGGCGCCGTGGTCGGGTAGATCCCGAACGGGACCGCGCCGACGCCCTGACAGGCGATCGTGACGAGCAGGCTCTCGATGCAGGGGTCGCCCATGAACCCGACGCGCTTGCCGGAGAGATCGAGGTCGAGCAGCGCCTCGCCGATCGCCCCGCACTCCTCCCAGATCTCCTGCCACGTCCACTCGCGCCAGATGCCGCGATGGCGCTCGCGCAGGCCGACCCGCGAGGGCGAGGCCTCGGCGCGGATCTTCAGCATCTGCGGGAAGGTCTTGTCGTAGGCGTCGGCGATCTTCGACCGCGCGTCGCCCTGCAGACCCGGGTGCGCCGCCATCAGACCTCCACCTTCGGGACCTTCGCGTCGCTCGCCCCGCCGGCGAACGCGGCGATCACCTCGGGCATCCGGAAGACCGTCGCCGGGTCGCCTTTGGCGAGCACCTCACCGAGGTTCAACACCGTGACCCGGTCGGAGAGGTCGGTGACGAAGCGGATGTCATGCTCGATCAGGACCTGGGTGATCTTCAGCTCGTACTTCACCCGCAGCACGAAGCGGGCGACTTCTTCGCGCTCGTCGCGGTTCATCCCGCCGGCCGGCTCGTCGAGCAGCAGCAGGGTCGGTTCGAGCGCCAGCGCCCGCCCCATCTCGACCAGCTTCTGCTTGCCGTAGGCGAGGTTGCCGACCAGCGACTTGCGGTACCGCCCCAGTTCGAGCAGCTCCATGATGTCCTCGGCGACCTTGCGGTGGCGCCGTTCCTCGGCCAGCGACGGGCCGATCCGCAGGGCGTTGGCGAAGAGGCCGCGCTTCATGTGCATGTGGCGGCCCATGAGGATGTTGTCGAGGACGCTGATGCCGCGGAACAGCTCGATGTTCTGGAAGGTCCGCCCCACCCCGAGCGCGGCGATCCGGTGTGGCCGCTTGCCGATCAGGTTCTCGTCGCGGTACATGATCCGGCCGACCTGAGGCCTGTAGAAGCCGTTGATGCAGTTGAGGAGGCTGGTCTTGCCGGCACCGTTGGGACCGACCAGCGCCTGGACCTTGCCCTCCTCGACCTCGAAGGTGACACCGCCCAGCGCCTGCACGCCACGGAAGCGCAGGGTGAGGTCCTCGCAACGCAGGATCTCGGTCATCCCCACCACCGCCGGGTCCGCGTGTACTGCTTGACGTCCGCGTAGCTCCGCGTCTCTTCCTCGCCCTCGCCGATGCCGAGGTAGAACTCGCGCACGTCCTCGTGCTCGAGCAGGCGTTCGGCGGTGCCGTGAAGGACGATGCGGCCGCTCTCCAGCACGTAGGCCTGGTCGGCGATCGCCAGCGCGGCTCGCGCGTCCTGCTCGACCATCAGCACGGTGAGGCCGCGTTCCGCGGCGATCCGCCGGACCAGCTCGAAGAGCTCCTCGACCAGTTTCGGCGCCAGGCCGAGCGAGAGCTCGTCGACCATCATCACCTGCGGATCGCAGAGGAGCGCGGAGGCGATCGACAGCATCTGGCGCTCGCCGCCCGACAGGTAGCCGGCGACGTCTTTGCGGCGTCGCTCGAGCACCGGGAACAGTTCGTTCAGCGTCTCGCGGATCTCCCCGTCCCCGGTACCGGAGGAGCTGACCCGGAGGTTCTCCTCCACGGTCATGCCCGGGAAGATCTTGTCTTTCTCCGGGATCGTGACGATGCCGAGCTTCGTCACCTTGTGCGGCGCCATGCCGTCGATGCGCTTGCCGCGATACTGGATCTGTCCGTCGGAGACGACGGCGTGGTCACCGGGCAGGAAGCCGCCGATCGCCCGCAGCAGGGTGGTCTTGCCCGCCCCGTTGGCGCCGAGCACGACGGTGACGCTCCCCTCCGGCACGGAGACGTTGATGCCGCGGATCGCGAGCTCGACCTTCTCGTAGGTCACCTCGACGCCGCGGATGTCGAGCAGCGGCGCGACGGTCGACTCGGGGGCCTGCGGCTGCACCGCCGCCACGTCGCTCACTCCTCCGTCTCCATGATGCCGCGACGCTGGTAGGGCCAGAGCAGGAGCCACGCCTTCAGCCGCAGCCAGACCGCGACCACCCCGCGGGACTCGAAGATCAGGAAGAGGATGATGATCAGCCCGTAGACGCCGGACTGCACCGCGTAGATAGAGTTCTGCAGGCTTTCGACGACCGAGAGGTGCTGCGGAAGGGCGTTGACCAGGTCGGTGATCCAGTACGGCAGCGCGCTGATGATCACCGCGCCGATCACCGCGCCCGAGGTGGTCCCGAGGCCGCCGATGATGATCATCGCGACGTAGGAGATCGCCAGGTTCAGGTTGAACCCGCTCACCGAGATGTTGCCCTGGTAGTAGGCGAGCAGCGCGCCGGCGCAACCGGCCATGAACGAGCTGACCATGAAGGCGCTGAGCTTCGCCCGGGTCACGTTCACCCCGACGATCGAGGCGGCGATGTCACGGTCACGGACCGCCATCCAGGCGCGCCCGGTCCGCGAGTGCACCAGGTTGTTCGAGAAGAGGATCGCGACCAACCCGAGGACCGCCAGCAGGTAGTACCAGTCGTGGTCCGTCTTGAAGGAGAACGGGCCGAGGTTCTGGGTCGGAAGCGAGAAGCCGGTGAGCGCGTTCTGGTCGGTCTGGTACTTCTGCAGCACGTAGATGGCGATGAAGTTGAGCGCCAGCGTGGTGAGGGCGAGGTAGAAGCCGCGGAAGCGCAGCGACGGCAGGCCGATCAGCAACCCGACCAGCGCCGCGACGCAGCCGCCGATCGGCACGCCGAGGAGCAATCCGACGCTCACCGCCTTCAGCACGACGACGGCGCTGAAGGCACCGATGCCGAGGAACGCGGCCTGGCCGAGCGAGACCTGGCCGGCGTACCCGGTGAGCAGGTTGAGCCCGACCGCGCCGATGATCGCGATCCAGGCGAAGTTGGCGATCGACATGTACTGGGCGTCCAGCAGGCCGGGCAGGAAGTAGACGCCGACCAGCCCGAGGACGAGCACCAGCTTCCGCGCCGGGGTGGCGAAGGTCGAGGCGTCGCGGTCGTAGCTCGCCGGCGTGACGCCGCTGCGGCGGAAGGGCTTGCCGACGGCGCCGGCGATCGAGGCGGCGGTCATACGCGCAGCACCTCCGGCGAGCCGAAGAGCCCGTAGGGCCGGATCATCAGCACCACCAGCATCAGGGCGTAGACGACCGCTTCCTGGATCTCGGTCCCCCAGATCTGGGCCGCGTAGGCCTGGGCGAGGGCGACGATGAGGCCGCCGACGATCGCGCCGCGGAGGCTGTCGAAGCCGCCGATCAGCGCCGCCGGGAAGGCCAGCAGGCCGATCGCGGCGACGGTCGGCGAGGCACCGGTGCGGAAGGAGACGATCGCGCCGGCGAGTGCCGCGGCGGCGCCCGCCAGCATCCAGGTGATCGTGTAGATCCGCTGGACGCTGATGCCGCGCTGGCTCGCCAGCTTCGGGCTTTCCGCGGTCGCCCGCATCTGGATCCCGATCGGCGCGTACTGGAAGAAGGCGGCGAGGGCACCGAGGACGACGGCGGTGAGGATGATCGAGCCGACGTCGAAGCCGCCGAGGTTGAAGGAGCCGGAGTGGATGCCGAGGGCCGGTTCCGGCGCCGAAAGCGCCAGCGCGGTGAAGCCCCATTTCGCCGCCACGATCCCGGTGAGCAGGATCGACACCCCCATCGTCACGATGATCAGGCCGAAGGTGCCGTGGCCGGTGAGCGGTCGCAGCGTCAGCTGGTAGATCAGCGCGCCGACGACCGCCATCGCCAGGACCGTCAGGATGATCGCGGGGACCAGTGCCAGGCCCATCTTTTCGGTCGCCTGGTAGGTGAAGTAGGCGCCCAGCATCATCAGCGCGCCCTGGGCGAAGTTGAAGACCTGGGTGGCCCGGTAGACGATCACGAACCCCGTCGCCGTGAGGATGTAGATCGGCGCGAGGCCGAGTGCGCTGCTGGTTGCGTGCACGAAATCCGACATGTCTCTAGCTCTCCTCGGACCCTTCCGTCGACTGCGGCTCTTCCCACGAGCCGGGGGATCTCTATCCCGCAATCGAAACTGACGTCAAGGTCGATTTTGATCCTAACAGCAGTGCTGCCCGACTGCAAGACGGGCATTTCTCTGAGCCCTCGGGCTCCCTATTCCTCGTCGATCAGGTCCGTCTCGGACCGCACGAAAGTCAGCGCCTGCCGAGCCAGCGACGGGATCTCCGTCTCCATCTCGGCGTAGAAGTCGTCTTCCAGCGTTCCCTTCACGTAGCGCGCGTAGAGGCGCTCGAGGGTGATCGCCACGCGCCACAGCGCGAAGGCGACGTACCAGTTCAGGTTCTCCAGCGAGCGGGTCGAGCGCTCCGCGTACCGGTTGGCCAGCGCCCGCCGCGAGGGGAAGCCGTCGAGCGACCCGACCGCCGAAAGCGACAGCAGCAGCCCGCTTTCGCCCCGCCCCGGATAGGTGCCGAGCAGATAACCGAGGTCGGTCAGCGGATCGCCCTGTGTGGTCGTCTCCCAGTCGAGGATCGCCAGGAGACGCGGCGGCGGCTCGGCGTCGAAGAGGACGTTGCCGAGTCGCAGGTCACCGTGGACGAACGCCGGCGCCTGGCGCGGCGGCATCCGTCGCTCCAGCTCCTCGCCGACCAGGTCGATCTCCGGCACCTCGCGGACCCGCGTCTCCGACCACACTTTCTTCGAGCGCCCCAGCTGCCGTTCGAGGTATTCGTCGGGGCGACCGAGGGCGCCGAGGCCGTGCTCGGCGGGGACGCACGCGTGCAGCTCCACCATCGCGTCGATCAGCTCCTCCATGATCGCCGTGCCGTCGCGGCGCGAGTCGAACGGCTCGGGCAGCTCCTTGCCGATCACAAGGCCGTCGACGTACTCCATCAGCACGAATTCGGAGCCGATGATCGTCGCGTCCTCGCAATGCGCGAGTAGGCGCGGCGCCCGCACGTCGGCGTCGCGCAGACCGGCGAGCACCTTCGCTTCGCGGCGCACGTCGTGGGCACCCTTCGGGATCGGCGGGCGCGGCGGCCGGCGCAGGACGACCCGGACCGGGCCGCGGCCGATCAGGTAGGTGATCTGCGAGTGGCCGTCGCCGATCCGCTCGGCGGTGAGCGGGCCGGTACCGAGCCCGATCCCGTCCATGTAGTCGGCGAGGCGGTCGAGGACCACCAGGGGCGGCGCGTCACCGGGCCCGAGGCGCTCCCAGGACTCGACCACGTCCGACGGCCCGGCGCTCGCCACGGTCATCGCTCCGCCGCCAGGTCGGCGCTGCCCGCTCCCCGCCGGTAGCGGAAGGAGGAGGAGCGGGTCAACGCCGACTCGACGATCCCGGTCCCCGCCTCACCGCCGCGATCGAACCGGAAAAGGGCATCGCCGAGGCCGAGCGGCAGGGTGCGCGCGTTGCGCTCCCCGTCGTCGAGGGCCCAGACCTCGCTCTCCACGCACTCGGGGCCGTGGTCGACGCCGTGCCAGCCTGCGTAGCCGCCCCCCGCCATGAAGACGCCGCGCCCCGTCGCCTCGAAGCGGAGCTCCTCCTCGGAGCCGTCCTCGTAGCGGACGACGGCGCGCCCCGAGCGCATCTCGAGGTTCTCGTCGAAGTCGAGGTCGTGCTCGAGCTCGGCGATCAGCAGGGTCGAGCCGTCCTCCCCCATCTTCGCCCCGGCCAGGTGGACCGGCTCGCCCTCGCGGTCGAGGTTGAAGAGCAGGCCGACGCTGTCGCCGGCGAACTGCCCTTGGAGCCAGAGGTGCATGCCGAGGCGCTCGCGCACCGCGCGCCGGCCCCGCGAGCGGTCGCGCTGGCCGAACCAGCCGTCGACGCCCCGCTCGACCCCGTCGATCGTCAGCGTCCCGGAATAGCGGCCCGACTGGAACCAATGTTCGTAGGCGCTGAAGCCGTCGGTCGACTCGTAGGTGCCGACGGAGAAGAGCGGCGCCCGCTCCTTCCACTCGACCGCGAAGCGCAGCCCGATCGGATTCTCGCCCAGCTCCAGGCGCCAGCTGCGGCCCTCCCCGCCGGTCTGCCAGGAGAGCGGACCGATCGCGTCATCGGGGCCGACGTCGGCGTGGCGGGAGAAGCGCAGGTTGCGCTGCTCGTCGCCGGTAACGAGGACGACGTAGCCGTCGGCCAGACCCTTCTCCGGGTAGAGCCCGGCGCCGAGCACGAGGAAGCCGTCCTCGCGCCGATCGCCGTGAAGGTTGAAGTAGAAGCGGTCGAACTCGCGCCGGTCCGCCTTCTCCCACCGCAGCGCCTCGTTCTCGGGTCGTTGCCGAGCCATCGCCGTCCCTCCCCTCAGCGCCAGTCGCCGGTCGAGACGTGGGCCAGGCGTCCCTCGGGGTCGATGACCGTGCGCAGGTACTCCAGTTCCTCGGGGCTCGGCGGCGGCGTCTCGCCGAGGCCGTCGACCGACTCGAACTCGAAGCCGGTGTGCTCGCGGACTTCCGCCTCGCCGTACCCGGGCGTGATCGAGGCCAGCGTCGCGTAGCCGTCACCCGAGAACTCGAAGACCGCCTGCGGGGTGACGACGCGGCTGGGGCCGCCGGCGTGGTCGGAGCGACGGTCGTCGCCATGACCGGGACCGGAGACGTAGTCGACCTTCTCGCAGAGCACCCTTGGATTGTGATCGTGCAGGTAGATCATCGAGCGATGAAAGTGCGAGGCGAAGGCGAGTCCCACAGTGCCCGGCCCCCGCAGGGTCAGGTTCGGATACTCGCCGATGCCGACCATGTTGACGTTGCCGCGACGGTCGACCTGGATGCCGCCGAAGAGGCCGACGTTCGGGCGCCGCTGCCAGCCGCCGAACTCGTAGTCGACGATGTCCTCGATCGTGAAGGTCGCCTCGGCGCCGTCCCAGGTACGGACGTCGGAGGAGGACTCGACCAGCGTGCAGGCCGGGTTGATCGCGCCACCGCCGCCGCTCATCCACCAGAGGTTCGGCGCGTGGAAGGCGCGGGCGAGCATGAACGCGCCCATCGGGATCTCCGAGTAGGCGCCGCAGGCACCCCACTCGCCGTCGCGCAGGCCGGTGCTGAGCGCGCCGACCATGTACTCGGCGCGCGAGACATCAGAGGACATTGTTGGCCATCCCTTCGATCAGGCTGACGATCCGTGCGCCGCCGACCTTGTCCGCCCACTCGGCCTCGGTCGGGCACGCCTTGACCCACTCCTCGATGTAGCGGTCGGGGCCGAGCGCTTTGTAGATCTCGACGTGGCCCTCGTCGCCGTAATAGCGACCGTGGCTGGAGGTCGGGTGGGCGCCGAACGGGGCGTGAACGACGGTGTCGACGAAGAAGCCCGCGATCTGCGTCCGCTCCGGGGCTCGACGGGTCACCTCGACCGGGACGATCTTCTCGGCGGTGGCGATCACGTGCTTGGCCGACTTGGCGATGATCACGTCCTGGACCGGCGCACCCTCGAGCTGGACGTTGCCGAACTGGTCGACCTGGGGGACGTGGATGAGGCCGAAGTCGGCCATCAGCGGCCGGATCACGACCACGTCCTCGCCGGTGAAGGGGTCGGTGGTGACCTTGTAGTCGTCGGGGTTCAGCCGCGTCACGTCGACCGCCTTGTGCCCCGGCGGGAAAGGCATGAACGGCAGCGAGGCGGCCGCCGCGCGCATCGCGTAGACCGAGCCGGGCTCGTCGATGTCGTGGATCTCGATCGTCCCCTCCTGCCCGGCCCTGCGGAAGGCGGGCGCGAGGCCGTGGTGCTCGAGGCCGACGTAGGAGGCGTAGATCCGCTTCACCGCGCCGGCCGCGATCAGGAGCTCGGCGGGCATCCCGACCGAGACGTTCGGGATCAGCGTCAGGTCCTTCCGCTCACCGCGGACCAGGGCGCGGATCAGCGCCATCGGCCCGTTGTGCAGGTGGATCCCGCCGAGGGCGAGGCTGCTGCCGTCGCCGATCAGCGCGGCGGCGTCCTCGAGCGACACGACTTTGGATTCTCTCGTCGGCGCCGGCGACGGCGCCACATCTACGGGCATTGCCCCTCCTCACTCCCACGACTGCCGTGCGACTCACGACCTGACAATTCTGACATTGATATCAGTCTCAGTCTGAAGTTGCAATCAGCCCTTTGCCGGCCGCTGGAGGCCGAGCGCGTTCGCCCAGATCGTGTCGAGGGTGTGGAGCGCCGCCTCTTTCTCGAACGGCTCCTTGAGGACGAACCAGGCGTAGCAAAAATTGTCGATCATGCCGCCGAGGGCGTTGGCGACGATGTGCGGGTCGAGGCCGTCGATCCCGGTCGCCTGCCCGGTCTCGATCATCCGCTTCACCGCGCGCTCCACCCGGGCGATGAAGCGCCGGCGCAGGTCCAGGCGGGTGCCGAGGAACTCGGCGTCACTGGTGGCGACCTGCTCGATCAAGGCGAGGATCACCGCGTGGCTTCCGTACAGGTCGATGTAGCGGGCGTTGGCATTGTGGATGCGTTCCAGCGGCGTGCTGCCAAGGTTCGGCCCGCCTTTGAGCGCGGCGAAGATCTCGTCGACGACGTCGTCGGCGAGCGCTTTGAAGACGTCGCGCTTGGAGTCGAAGTAGGTGTAGAAGGTGCCGTGGGCGACTTCGGCGGCCTGGGCTATGTCGGCCACCCGGGCGGCCGAGTAGCCGGACTCGGCGAACACCTCGGTCGCCGATCCGAGGATCCTCGCCCGCGTCCGCTCGCCCTTGCCGCCACCGCGCTTGGCCGGCGGGTTGGAGGAGGACTTGGAGGTCGGCGGCATCCGGGTCGCTCGCGGTCGTCAGCCGGACGCGGCGACGTGGTCGGAGGCGAGATCGGAGCGCAGCGGGGCCCCGTCCTCCCCGCGCGGCAGCGGGTCGCCGCGCAGCAGGATCTCCTTCGGCACCTTGTATTTGACCAGCCGCTCCCGCAGGTGGTCCTGGAGGTCGGCCAGATCGGCGGGGCCGACGACAGTCGCGCAGACCTTCTCCCCCCAGCGGTCGTCGGCGACAGCGTAGACCGCCGCCTCCACCACCGCGGGATGCTCCTCGATCACCGCCTCGACCTCGGCGGGCCAGACGTTGAAGCCGCCGGTGATGATCAGGTCCTCTTTGCGCTTCGGCGTCAGGTAGAGGTAACCGTCGGCGTCGAAGGAACCGTAATCGCCGGTCAGCACCCAACCATCGGCGAGCTTACGTTCGGCCGAGAGCGCCGGGTTGCGCCAGTAGCCGTCCATCGTCACGTCGCCGCGGGCGACGATCTCGCCGACCTCGCCAGGCGGCAGGAAGGAACCGTCCTCGGCGCGGATGCGGACGTCGGCGGCGCCGATCACGGTCCGCCCGACCGAAGCCAGGCGGTTCGGCGGCTCGCCCTCGAACTCGTGCTCGGACGGCAGCAGCGTGGTCAGCGTGAACGAGGTCTCCGAGGAGCCGTAGATCTGGACCAGGACCGAGCCGAACGCGTCGATCGCCGCGCGCAGCCGGGCCGGGGTGATCGGCGCGCCGCCGTAGAAGATGTGGCGCAGCCGCGAGGTGTCGAGGTCACCGAGCCCGTCGTAGTCGAGCAGGCCGCCGATCAGGGTCGGGACGAGGAAGGTGCTGGTGATCCCGTAGCGGGCGAAGGACTCGAGGACGCGCTCCGGGGTGACCGAGAAGTCCTCCTGCATCACGTTGCAGGCGCCGCGCAGCATGTAGCCGTAGGCGAGGAAGCCGGAGGCGTGGGTGACCGGGTGGATGTGGAGGAAGCGGTCGTCGCGCTCGAAGCCCCAGTTGACCACCATCATGTCGGCCATCCGCTCCATCGAGCGGTGGGAGAGCATCACCCCTTTCGGCATCTCGACGCTGCCGCCGGTGAAGCGGATCGCGTTCAGGTCGTCGGCGACCGCGTCGAGGGCCTCGGTGCGCGGTCGCGACGCGGCGATCAGCGCGTCCAGCTCGAGCTCGGCGGCCCGCGGAGTCTCGCCCGCGAGGATCACCGGGATCGGCCACTCCACCAGCGCGGCTGCGGCACGAGCCGGCTCGACCCCCGCCCCGCCGGCGAACACCGCCTTGGCGTCGGTCACGTCGATGAACTTGCGCAGCTCCTCGGGCGAGTTTTTGGTCAGCGTCGGCAGGCGGACGGCGCCGGCGAGGGCGACGCCGAGCTCGATCACGAAGTAGTCGGCGATGTTGCCGAGGCAGATCAGCACGCAGTCGTCCTTGCCGACCCCAAGATCGACCAGGGCGCTCGCCAGGCGCCGCGCGCGGTCGAGCATCTCGCCGTAGCTGTATTCGACCCGTGCGTCGATCAATGCGGGCCGGTCCTCGTAGCGCCGGCAGGCCGCCTCGACCGAGACCACCAGGCTCACGGCCGCGCCCCCCCGTGGCTAGACATCGAGCCCCACCGACCGCGCGATCACGAGCTGCTGGATCTCCGAGGTGCCCTCGCCGATCGTCAGGATGCGCGCGTCGCGGTAGTGGCGGGTGACCGCCGAGTCGTCCATGAATCCATAGCCGCCGTGCAACTGGGTGGCCCGGTAGGCGACCCGGTTGGCGATCTCCGAGGCCATGTACTTGGCCACCGCCGCCTCCTGCAGGTACGGGATCCCGTGGTCGAACTTGTAACAGCCGTCGTAGGTGAGGACCCGGGCCGCGGCGACGTCGGCGGCGAGGCCCGCGATGTCGAAGGCGACGGCCTGATGCTCGGCGAGGCCCTTGCCGAACGAGCGCCGGTCGGCGACGAAGTCGAGCGTCTCTTCGAGACAGGCCTGCGCCAGCCCGGTGCTGACCGCCGCGATCGGCAGCCGTGACCAGACGAGGAAGGCCATCGCGTCGCGCAGCCCGCGATGTTCGGTGCCGAGCAGCGCCGACGCCGGCAGGCGGACGTCGTCGAGGAAGACCGGGTGCGTGTCCGAGGCGCGCCAGCCGAGCTTGTCGTACTTCGGCGCCACCGTCACGCCCGGCGCGTCGAGCGGGACGAGGAAGCCCGAGACCTGGCGCCGGTCCTCGCTGCCGTCGCCGGTGTTGGCGAAGAGCAGCGCGTACTTCGAGCGCGGCGTGCCGGGGTTGGTGATGAACTGCTTGGCTCCGTTCAGGACCCAGTCGTCGCCATCACGGACCGCGCGGGTGTGGATGTCGCCGGCGTCCGAGCCGCCCGAGGGCTCGGTGATCGCGAAGCAGAGCACCGTCTTCCCGCTCACCGCGTCGGGCAGCACGGCCGCCTTCTGCTCGTCACTGCCCATCGCCTCGAGCAGCGCGCAGACAACTCCCTGGGTGTGGGCGGTCGCGGCCGCCGAGGAATCGACCCGGGCGAGCTCCTCGAGGGCGATGCAGAGGTCGGTGAGCCCGGCGCCGGCGCCGCCGTTCTCCTGGGAGACCCGCAGGCCGAAGACGCCGAGCTTGCCGAGGCCGTCGAAGATCGCGTCCGGCGTCTCGGCCGCCAGCGAGCGGTCGGTCGCCCCCGATCGCAGCTCGTTCTCGGCGAAGGCCCGGACCGAGGCGCGCCAGTCGGTCTGGACGTCGTCGAACGCCCAGGGCATGTCGGTGAAGGCGATCTGGGAGGCGACGCTCATCAGCGCAGCCCCAGGCTTCGGGCGATCAGCATCTTCTGGACCGCCTCCGGCCCCTCGCCGATCGTGAGCACGCGGGCGTCGCCGTAGAGGCGGGCCACGGCGGAGGTCTCGAGCAGGCCGGTCGCGCCGGCGAGCTCGACCGCGTCGAAGGCGACCTCGTTGGCGAGGCGCGCCGCGATCAGCTTCGCCACCGATGCCTGGCGGCCGTAGTCGTGGCCGTGGTCGAAGCGGTAGCAGCCGTCGTAGGTGAGGCCGCGGGCGACCGCCAGCTTGGCGATGATGCGGCTGACCTTGAAGGCGGCGTCCTGGTGCTCGCCGACCGGCCGGCCGAAAGATTCGCGCTCGCGGACCGTCGCCAGGGTCGCGTCGAGGCAGCCCTGGATCACCCCGGTCGCCATCGAGGCGATCGCGAGGCGCGCCCAGGTGACGAGGTTGAGGGCGTCGGCGTAACCGCGCCCCGGCTCGCCGAGCACGGCGGAATCGGGGACCCGCACGCCGTCGAAGTCGATCCGGCGCACATCGGAGGCGACCCAGCCGATCTTCGCGTAGCGCTCGCCGAGCGTGATCCCGGGGGCGTCGAGTGGGACCATGAAGGCCGTGATCGCGGGGCGTTCGGGCGCCTTGCCCTCCCCGGTCGCGGCGAAGACGATGACGTGCTCGGAGACGGCGGAGCTGAGCGTCGAGATCTGGTCCTTGGCGCCGTCGATCAACCAGTCGTCGCCGTCGCGGCGCGCCCGCGTCCACATGTTCCCGGCGTCGCTGCCGCCGTGCGGCTCGGTCAGTCCGAAGGCGGCGATGCTCTCGCCGCGGGCGAGGCGCGGCAGGTACCCGCGGCGCTGCTCGTCCGAGGCCATCGCCTCGACCAGCGTGCCGACGACGGAGCCGGCCTCGATGATGTTGCAGACCGAGCCGTCGACGCGGGCGAATTCCTCGAGCATGATGCACTGCGAGGTGAGGTCCTTGCCGAGCCCGCCGTACTCCTCGGAGATGCGCACGCCGAAGAAGCCCTCGGCGCCGATCCGCGGGATCAACTCGTCGGCGAAATGCCGCTCGACCGTGCGCTCGGCCACCGTCGGGGCCAGCTCGCGGTCGACGAAATCACGGACCTTCTCCCGCCACTCGAGGTGCTCGGCGGTGAAGAGCCAGGGCGGGTTGATCGCCACCGGGCTCCCGGCGTCGGCCGTCCGCGCCGCGGCGCTCACGGGCGGACCGTGCGGTCGGACTGCAGGGACGCGAGGATCTCCGCCGCGTCGCGGCAGATGCCCGGCACGAACTCGCTGATCGCGACTTCGTCCTTGATCGCGCTCGATACCTGCCCGGCGGCCACGATCCCCTTCTCGATGTCGCCGTCGCGCTGCGCCACGGTCAGCGCCTCGTTCTTCCAGTCCTGCAGCTCCTTGCCCTGCAGCTCGCCCGAGTCGACCTGGGCCAGAAGGCGGTCGATCCCCGGGCCCTTCAGGCCGCGGGCCTGGCTGAACCAGGCGGGGAAGAGCGTGTCTTCGCCCTCCACGGCGTCGAGGATGCGCTGCTTGTAGGCGGGGTGCCAGTCGTTCTCCTCGGTGACGATGAAGCGGGTGCCCATCGCGATCGCCTCGGCGCCGAGCGCCAGGGCCGCCGCCAAGGTGCGGCCGTCGCGGGCGCCGCCGGAGAGGATCACCGGGATGTCGAGCGCCTCGGTGACGTTGGGGACGAGCACGAAGGTGTGGACCGGCTGCATGTGGGTGTGGCCGCCCATCTCGAAGCCGGAGGCGATCACCGCGCTGATTCCCGCCGCCGCAACTTTTTCGGCCTGACGGGTGGAGCCGACCTTGTGGATGTGGACGAGGCCGGCGCCGCGGACGCGGTCGACGAAGGCACCGGGGAAGCCGCCGCTGGTGATCAACACCTTCAGCTTGCCGCCGACCGCCTCGTTCGCGGTCGCCGCCGCGACGGCCGCGTCGACCATCGCCTCGCTGACCGCCAAGGGTTCACCGGTCGCCTTCTCGATCCCCACTCCGACGTTCACCGCGAAGGGCTTGTCGGTGAGGCCCGCCGCCTCCTCGATGTGGGCGGTCAGCTGACGGGCGCCGTCGGCGGGGTCGCCGACCAGCGTCGGCATGCTGACCGACCCGAGGCCACCGGCGTTGGACACCGCCGCCGCCAGCTTGACCGTGTTGAACGGCCCCATGCCGTCCTGGATGACCGGGTGCTCGATTCCGAGCATCTCGGTAACCCGCGTTTGGAGGTAAGGCAATTCGGTTCCCCTCTTCCCGGCTTCCCAGAGTTGACGACGATATCATAATCAAATCTGGCGACCGAAAGACAATCTTGCTCTCGACGGGGCGGCGACGCGGGACCTCGTCGAGGTCGCCCTGGGCAAGGCCGAACCGGACCTCGTCCTCGCCGGCGCCGAAGTGCTGCTGCCGAGCGGCGAGATCCTCCCCCGCGACATCGCGGTCCGCGGCGAGCGCATCGCGGCCGTCGCCGAGGATGTCCAGGCGCCGGGTGCCCGCCGCGTCGAGTTGCGGGGCAAGGTCGTCGTCCCCGGGTACGTCGAGCCGCATTGCCACACGCTCGGGCCGCTGTCGGTGGAGACCTACGTCGGCCACGGCCTCGCCCGGGGCACCACCGCCTTCGTCTCCGACGACTCCTACGCCTACACCTTCCTCGACCTCCCCCGCTACGAACGACTGCTCGACTACGCCCTCTCCTCGCCGGTCGTGCTCGTCTGGTCCGCCCGCACCGACACCGGCGCCCGGACGATTTCCTGGGCGGAGGTCACCGGGATGTTCGGCCGACCCGACCTCGGCCAAATCGGGGAGCTTGCCACCGGCAAATTCCTCGACCCGCTCGACCCCGAGCTGGCCACCCAGCTCGCCGACGCGAAGAGCCTCGGCATCCGCGTCGAGGGCCACAGCCCCGGCGCCTCGCCGCGCACCCTCGGCGCCGCCGCGGCGGCCGGGGTGAGCGCCGACCACGAGGCGATCGGCGGCGCCGAAGCGATCGAGCGGCTGCGTCAGGGGATCTTCGCCTCGCTCCGCCACAACGGGTTGCGCCCCGACCTGCCGGAGATCATCCCGGCGCTGCTCGCGTCGGGGGTGCCGCTCGACCGCGCCGCCTTCACGATCGACGGCGGCATGCCCTCCTGGATCTCCCGCAACGGGACGATCGACGCGGCCGTCGCGGCCGCCCTGGAGGCGGGCCTCGACCCCGCCCGCGCCTACCGGATGGCCTCGCTCAACCCGGCCGCCTACCTTGGCCTCGAGCAGCACCTCGGCATGGTCGCGCCCGGGCGGCTGGCGAGCCTGAACGTGCTCGCCGACCTCGGCACGCCGATGCCCGAGCAGGTCTTCAACCGCGGTCGCCTCGCGGCGAGCTTCGGGGTGCTGGAGACCGAGCTGCCGCCGGTGCCCTGGGCGGAGATCGGCGCGCCGCGCTGGTCGGAGGAGCCGCGCGGGCCGGGCCGGGACGCCTACGTCCTGCGCGACGACGACGACCCGGTCGTCCACCTCCACTCCCAGGCGATCGTCCGCTCGGGGCCGGGGCGGGACCCCGGCGCGGCGCTGGCCTGCGTGGCGATCGACCCTGTCGCCGACACCTTCACCCGGGCGCGCTTCCACGGCTTCCCGGCCGGCCTGCGTGCGGTCGCCACCACCCTCACCCCGGAGCGGCTGCTGGTCGCGATCGGCAACGACCCCGACGATCTGCGCGCATGCGTCGACGCGATCTATGCGGCGGGCGGCGGGCTCGCCTACGTCGACGACGAGGGCCTGCGGGTCCTGCCGCTGCCGATCGCCGGGGCGATCACGACGGCACCGTTCGCCGAGGTCGCCCGCTTCTGGAGCGCCTTCGAGGACCACATGATCGCCCTCGGCCACGAGCTGCCGGCGCCGACGATGACGCTGATGTTCATCCCCACCGACGCCCTTCCCGGCACCCGCTTCCTCAGCCGCGGCCTGGTCGACACCCGCACCGACGAGACGCTCGCCCCGTCCCGCCCGATCCCGCGCTGATCAGCGGCCGCTGCGGCCGACCGGGCCGCCGTCGATCGCGCTCGCGGTGACACCTTCGCCGCGCAGCACGTCCTTGCGCACCTTCGCCGTCGCCGTCTTCGGCAGCTCCGCCCGCAGGTCGATGTACCGCGGCACGGCGAAGTAGGCGAGGCGCTCCCGGGAATATTCGAAGATCTCCTCCGGCGTGCAGGTCGAGCCGTCCTCCAGCACCACCGCCGCCATCACCTCGTCCTCGGCCAGCTCGCTCGGGACGGCGAAGACGGCGGCCTCGGCGATCACGGGGTGCAGCTCCAGCACCGACTCGACCTCGAAGGCTGAGATGTTCTCGCCGAAGCGCCGGATCGCGTCCTTCTTGCGGTCGACGAAGCGCAGCCACCCGTCGGGTTCGCGCACCAGCACGTCGCCGGAGTGCTGCCAGAGGTTGGCGCGCGATTCGAGCGTGGCCTGTGGCTGGGCCCAGTAGCCGACCGGGGCGACGAAGGGGCGCCTGGGCCGGAAGACCGCTTCGCCCGGCTCGCCGTCCGGGACCTCCTCGTCGTGCTCGTCGACGATCCGGCACTCCCAGTCGGGCAGCGGGATACCGCAGAGGCCGGGGCGGCCACGCCCTTCCGGCGTGCCGACCGGCAGGCCGACGTCGGTGAGCCCGTAGAGCGAGGCGAGGCGTAGGCCGAAGCGGCGCTCGAGCGCGTCGAAGTAGGAGCTCGGCGCGGGCACCGCGAGGGCGACGCGGACGTCGTTCTCGGCGTCGTCGTCGCGCTCGGGCGCCTGCCAGAGGATCGGGATCATCGAGCCGAGGATCGAGATCACCGTCGCCTTGCAGGCCCGCACCGAGGGCCAGAAGCGCGAGGCGGAAAAGCGGGCGCCGACGAAGGTGGGCGCGCCGACCCGGGCGGCCGGCAGGAACGACATCAGGAGCGCGTTGGCGTGGAAGAGCGGCAGGTCGGTGTAGGCGACGTCCTCGCGGCGATAACCGAGGATCCAGGTCGCGTTGTCGGCCAGGGCGACCAGGGAGCGGTTGCAGTGGGTCACGCCCTTGGACGGTCCAGTCGTGCCCGAGGTGTAGAGGATCGTCTGCAGATCCCACGGCTCGCGATCGGCCCGCGGGGCCGGGTCGGCGGCGTCGAGCGCGGCGTCGAGGTCCCGGTCGGTCCCCGTCGCGGCGTCCCCGACGAAGAACGTGCGCGGCTTCAGGCCGGTCGCGGCGACCGCCGCCTCGAGATCCGGCGCCCGCGCCTGCTCGGCGATCAGCACCGTCGGGCTCGTCTCGGCGAGCATGTGCTCGAGGACCGCGCCGCGCAGGCTGACGTTCAGCGGCACCGCGATCGCGCCCGCCCAGAGCGCTCCGAAGTAGGCCCAGAGGAACTCGACCCGGTTGGCGATGAAGATGCCGACCCGGTCGTCGGGTCGGACGCCGGCGTCGCGCAGCACCGCCGCCGTCCGCGCCGCCTTGTCCATCAAGGCCTCGGCGGTGTGGGCGCCGCCGCCGAAGAAGGTGATGATCGGGTCGCCCGACGCCGCGGCGGCAAGGTCGAGTGAGCCGAGCAGGGTCTCGTCGGCCACGCTCAACCCCTCCTCTCGCGGCGGGCGATGAACTTGGCGACCCGCGCGGCGAATTCGGGGTCGCGGACGTTGTCGAGGTTGGCCAGCAGCTCCATCTCCTCGCCCCCGCCCCGATCCACCTCGTAGCCGCGGCGGACCAGCGTCTTCGCGCTGCCGAGCGCCCCGCGCGGCCGCTCGGCGATCAGCTCGGCCAGGTCGAGAGCCGACTCGGTGACCGCGTCGTCGGCGACCACGCGGTTCGCCAGCCCGATGCGCAACGCGTGCGCGGCGTCGATCGGCACCCCGGTCAGCAGCAGCTCCAGCGCGTTGCCGCGGCCGACGACCTTGGGCAGCCGCTGGGTCCCGCCCCAGCTCGGGATCGCGCCGAGGGTGATCTCCGGCAGGCCGAACCGCGCCGACTCGCCCGCCACCCGCATGTCGCAGGCGAGCGCGATCTCGGTCCCGCCGCCCATCGCGTAGCCGGAGACGGCGGCGATCACCGGCAGCGGCAGGTCCTCGATGCCGTTCAGCATCCGGTGGCCGAGGCGCCAGTGCCTCAGGTGGAGGTCGGCGTCGAGCCCGACCTCGGTGACTTCGTCGAGATCCGACCCGGCGCAGAAGCCACGCTCGCCGCTGCCCCACACCAGCGCCTTCGCGTCGGCGCGCTCGCGCAGCGCCCGGGTGGCTTCGATCACCTCCAGCACGGTCGGGTCGTCGATCGCGTTCAACACCTGGGGACGGCGGATCGCGAGCAGCCAGACCCCCGGGCGGGCCTCGGTGAGATCGATGTTCTCGTACGCGCTCACCCGCTCAGCCCCCCGCCTCGCGCAGCATCCCCTTGGCGATCATGTTGCGCTGGATCTCGCTGGTGCCGCCGCCGATCGTCATCACCTTGACGTCGCGGGCGAGCCGCTCGACCTCGTACTCGCGCATGTAGCCGTAGCCGCCGAGGATCTGCACCGCCTCCATCCCGGCGTCGACCGCGGCCTCCGAGACGAAGACCTTGGTCGCCGCGGCGGCGACCCGCGCCTCGCCGCCCGCGTCGAGGGTCCGCGCGACCCGCTCGACCATCGCGCCACCCGCCTCGGCGGCGATCCGCATGTCGGCGAGCTTGTGGCTGATCGCCTGGTACTCGGAGATCGGCGCCCCGAACTGGGTGCGCTCGGTCGCGTAGCGCGTGGCGATGTCCATGCAGGCCTCGTGGATGCCGAGGGTCAGGGCGCTGAGGACGAGGGTCTCGCGGGAGATCGAGCGCAGAAAGTCGAAGAACCCGGTCCTCCCCTCGCCCAGGATCGCCCCGGCGGGCACCCGACAGTCGTCGAAGAAGACCTCGCTGGTCGGCGAGGCCGAGGCGCCCATCTTCTTCATCGGCTCGCCGACGACAAGGCCCGGCGCGCCTGACTCCACGATCAGGAAGCTGAGACCCTGTCGGCCCGCCTCGGGATCGACCACGGCGAGCACCAGCAGGACGTCGGCGACCGGCGCGTTGGTGATGAAGATCTTCGAGCCGTTGATGACCCACCCCTCGCCGTCGCGGACGGCGCGGGTGCGGATCGCCTTCAGGTCGCTGCCCGCGTCGGGCTCGGTGTTGGCCTGGGCGCCGACCGCGCGTCCACCGATCAGCCGCTCCATATATAGGTCGACCTGCTCCTGGCTGCCGGAGCGGGCGATCGGCACGGCGACCGCGAACATCGAGGAGATCCAGGAGAGGCCGAGGCCGAAGTCGCGGCCGTGGCGGCCGAAGGCCCGGGCGATCCCGCAGGTGGTCTCGAGCGAGGCGCCGATCCCGCCGTAGGCCTCCGGAATCGGCAGCGAGTGCAGGCCGAGCTCCCCCATCCGCAGCCAGAGGTCGCGGGCGAACTCGCCGGCTTCGGCCCGCTCGCCGGCGCCGGGCGCGACCTCGCGACGGGCGAAGTCGCTCACCATCGCGACCATGTCGGTGTCGACCGCGCCGCTCAACCCGCCGCCCCGCTCCCCGCCGCCCGGGCCGCGAAGCGCTCCAGCGCCCGCTTGAACGGTGGCTGCTCGAACATGACCTTGGCGGTCCGCTGTTCGTCCTCGAGCGCCTCGTCGACCGACATCGCGACGGAGGCGTCGACCAGCCGCTTCATCGCCGCCAGCATCGTCGGCTCCTTGTCGACCAGGCCGGCGACCAGCTCGTCGACCGCGTCGGCGAGACCGCCGTCCGGCACGAGCCGGTTGACCAGGCCGGCGGCGGCCATCTCGACGCCGGTGTACCAGGCGCCGGTCCAGAGCACCTCCTTCGCCCGCGCCCGGCCGACCGCACGAACGAGCCCCGCCGCGCCACCCGCCGCGGGGACCATCGCCAGGTCGGCGTGGCGATCGGCGAAGCGGGCCGACTCGGTGGCGACGATCAGGTCACAGCTGACCACCAGCTCCAGGCCACCCGCGCAACAGACCCCCTCGACCGCCGCGATCACCGGCTTCGGCAGTCGGCGCAGGCGTCCCAGCGCGCGTGCCAGCGGCGGCAGGAACTCGCCGAAGAACCACTCCGTCCCGCCCTCGGATTCGACCTGGTCGAGCACGCCGAGCAGGTCGGCACCGCTGCAGAAGTTCCCCTCGGTCCCGGTGATGACGACCACGCGCACCGCCTCGTCGCGCTCGGCCCGGACGATCTCCTCGTCGAGCGCCTCCGACGTGGGGGCGCGCAGCGCTCCCAGGCGCTCCGGCCCCGGCAGGGTCAGGCGCAGGCATCCGTCCCGCAGCTCGACCCCGAGCGGCTCGGGGGCGCTCATCCGGCCACCGACGGCGCGTCGCCGACCACGAGGATCCGGCGGAGCTCCGGACACCGCGCGCGGACGTCGCCGAGCGGCGCCAGCAGGTAGGCGGCGTCGGGCCTGGCCTCGGCCCAGGCACCCAGGAGATCCCCGATCGACCCGGTCAACCGCCGACCTTGAGGGCCGGGAGGAGCGGCATGATCTCCTCCGACCATTGCTCGAGCTGCTCGCGCTGGTCCCAGCCCGCGGCGCGGACGATCACCTGCCGCACGCCGGCTTCGACGTAGGTGGTGATCCGCTCGGCGCATTCCTCCGGCGTGCCGGCGATCGAGTAGTCCATCAGGCGTTTGGCGGGCATCGCGTAGACGGTGTTGCCGAGGAAGTCGGCTGCCTCGGCATGGGCGCGGGCGCCGTCCTTGTCGGAGCGCATGTAGGCGTGGTAGACGATCGGCACCTCGGTCCCGGTTTCCTCGTTCAGCCGCTCCTGCTCGGCACGGATGCGGTCGGGACTGACGAAGGCGGCGAGCCAGCCGGCGCCGAAGCGCTTGATCCGCCGCCGCGCCGCGTCGGAGCGGCCCCCGATCAGGATCGGGAAGGGGTCGCCGGCGGGTTCTATCCGCGGCTCCTCGCCCTTGCGCTCCTCCCACTGGGAGATCAGGAACTCGAGGCTTTCGTCCAGCACCTTGCCGCGCCGCTCATAAGGGACGCCGCTGAAGTCGAACTCGGCCGGGTTCTCGCCGCCGACGCCGACGCCGAGGATGAGACGATCCTCCGAGAGCACGTTCAACGAGGTCAGGATGCGCGCCGCGACGGTCGGGTGACGGAGGCCGAGCAGCAGGATCGCGCTGCCGATCTGGATCCGCGAGGTGGAGGCGGCAAAGGTCACCATCTGGGTGAGGCCGTCGACCATCGGCGCGTGCCAGAGGAGGTGGTCACCGATCCAGACCGAGTCCCAGCCCGCTTCCTCGGCGACCGCGGGGAGCCGGATCATGTCCCTCGTCTCCTCGGGGGCGTCCCGATAGAACGAGTTCACGGCGAAGCCCCACCCCGGTTCGATTCCCATCTCTCCTCCTGTCGTCAAGCGTCTGAAGGGCGCGTGTCGATATTGATATCATAGTCAAGTTCAGGATCTAGAAGGAGGGCGGAGATGGAGATTCACGAGGCGCCGGGGTTGCGCTGCGAGCTGCGTGAGGACGGGATCCTGCTGATGACGCTGGACCGCCCGGAGATCCTCAACCCGATCAGCGTCGAGGTGCGCGAGGCCTGGAACGCGCAGCTGCAGGCGATCGAGCGCGACGCCGCCGACTGCGCCGCGGTCGTCATCACCGGCAGCGGGCGCTTCTTCTGCGCTGGTGGCGACGTCGCCGGGATGCCCGACTTCCTCGGCAGCGGCAGCGAGCGGGCGGCGTCCCACATGCTGCGCTTCCAGGAGATGACGCGGCTCGTGCACCGGCTGTCGGTGCCGGTGATCGCCGCGGTCAACGGCCCGGCGCTCGGCGGCGGCACCGCGGTGGCGCTCGCCTCCGACCTGCGGGTGGCCTCCGACGACGCCCTCTTCTCGATCGGCCACGTCCGCCGCTCCGTCGTCCCCGACCTCGGCGTCACCTACCTGCTGCCGCGGATCGTCGGCCTCGGCAAGGCGCTCGAGCTGATGATGACCGACCGCCGCATCGACGCCGCCGAGGCGCTCGACATCGGCCTGGTCAACCGCGTGGTGCCGAAAGAGCGGGTGCTCGACGAGGCCCTGGCCTGGGCCGCCGAGCTGGCGGAGATGCCGCAGCCGACGCTGCGCTGGATCAAGCGGGTCACCTACTCCAACCTCGACGCCTCCTTCGACGGGGCGCTGATCGCCGAGGCGTCGGCGATCGGGATGATGACCGGGACCGAGGAGTTCCAGGCCGGGCTGCAGGCCTTCATCGGCAAGAACGGCGCGAGCCAAGAGTGAGCGGCGCCGACCCCGGCAAGCGCCCGCCGGTGGCGGGGATCCACGAGCTCTCGATCGAGATGCCCTACAGCAGCTCGCCGGTGAAGCTCTACCTGGTCGAGGACGAGCCGCTGACCCTGGTCGACACCGGCCCCAACTGCGCGATGTCGCTGAGGCTGCTCGAAGCGGCCCTGGGGGAGCTCGGCCACGGCCTCTCCGACATCGAGCGCGTCCTCGTCACCCACCCCCACATCGACCACTTCGGCCTCGCCTCGGTGATCGTCGAGCGCGGCGGCGCCGAAGTGTGCGCGATCGAGTCCTCGATCTCCTGGCTCGAACACTATCCCCGCCACCGTGCGATCCAGGCCGTCTTCCGCGAGCGCCTGATGACCCGCCACGGGGTGCCCGAGGCGCTGCGCAACCGCTCGCTGGCCACCGACACGATCAACGAGGAGTGGGACCCGAGCATCAAGGTCGACCGGGTGCTGCGGGCGGGCGAGACGGTCGAGTTCGCCGACCGTTCGCTGGAGGTGATGCTGCGCCCCGGCCACTCCCCCTTCGACACGGTCTTCCACGACGCCCGGCGCGGCATCCTCTTCGCGGGTGACCACCTGATCTCGAACATCTCCTCCAACCCGGTGATCACGCCGCCCGACGAAGCCCTCGACATCCCGCGCCCGAAGGCGCTCCTGGCCTACCGCGACTCGCTGCGCAAGACGCAGGCGATGGAGCTCGACCACGTGCTGGCCGGCCACGGCGGGAAGATCGAGGACCATCGTGAACTGATCGAGCGGCGCTTCGCGAGCATGGAACGGCGGCGCGAGCGGGTCTTCGGCGCCCTCGCCGGAGGCGCCACCAACGCCCACGAGGTGGCCCTCGCGCTGTGGAGCTCGGCGGCTCTGGAGCAGCCCTACCTGACCCTCACCGAGGTTCTCGGCTACCTCGACATCCTCGGCGCCGCCGGCGTCGTCCGCGAGGAGACCGACGCCGGCGCGGTCGCCGAGCCGGTGCGCCTCGCGGTCGCCTGAGCCTCAGCGGACCGAGTAGCCGCCGCTGACGCTCACCGTCTGCCCGGTGACGTAGCCCGCCTCCTCGGAGCAGAGGAAGGCGACCGTGGCGGCGATGTCCTCGGGGGTGCCGAGGCGGCCGGCCGGGTAGCGCGCGGCGATCCGGACGACGCGGTCGGGGGCGCGCAGGCGCTCGGGCACCGCGGGGGTGGGGACGAAGCCGGGCGAGACGGCATTGACGGTGACCCCGCTCGACGCCAACTCCAGGGCCAGCGAGCGGGTGAAGCCGACTACGCCCGCCTTCGCCGCCGAGCCGACTGAGAGGCCCGGCTCGCCGACCAGCGCGCCCTCGGCGACGATGTTGACGATCCGGCCGTGGCCGGCGCGGGACATGGGTAGAGCGGCGGCGCGGCAGAAGTTCAGGGTCCCGATCAGGGTCACGTCGACCTGCCCGGCCCAGGACGCCGGGTCGGAATCGAGGAAGCGTTCGAAGCGCACCGCGGCGGCTGCATTCACGAGGATCGCGGGCTCGCCCAGGGCGTCCGTGATCTCCGCCACCGCGGCGTCGACCTCGGCGAGGCGGGTGACGTCGGCCCTCACCGCGGTCGCGCCGACCCCGAGGTCGCGGATCGCCGTGACCAGCTCGGCGGCGCGCTCCTCCTCGCGGTGGAAGTGGACCGCGACGTCGGCCCCGCGGCGCCCCAGCGCCAGCGCGATCGCGCCGCCGATGTCGCTGGTCCCGCCGGTGACGATCGCGCACCGTCCCTCCACGGTCGTCGGCTCAGGCGGTCTGGCGCCGGCGCAGCTCCCCCTGCGCGATCGTCCGCTTGTGGACCTCGTCGGGGCCGTCGGCGAGGCGCAGGGTGCGCACGTGCGCGTACATCCAGGCGAGGAGGAAGTCCTGCGATACGCCGGCGCCGCCGTGGACCTGGATCGCCCGGTCGATGATCTTCAGCGCGATGTTCGGCGCCGCCACCTTGATCGCGGCGATCTCGGTGCGGGCATGCCGGTTGCCGACCGTGTCCATCATCCACGCCGTCTTCAAGGTGAGCAGACGCAGCATCTCCAGCTCGATCCGCGCCTCGGCGACCCAGTCCTGGATGTTCGAGCGCTCGCTCAACGGCGCCCCGAACGCGACCCGCGAGAGCGCCCGGTCGCACATCATCTCGAGCGCCCGCTCGGCCATGCCGACGATCCGCATGCAGTGGTGGATGCGGCCCGGGCCGAGCCGCGCCTGGGCGATCGCGAACCCTCCCCCCTCCTCGCCGATCAGGTTCGCACGGGGGACCCGGACGTCGTCGAAGACGAGTTCGGCGTGCCCCTCCTGATCCTCGAAGCCGAAGACCCGCAGCCCGCGCACGATCGAGACGCCAGGCGCGTCGAGCGGTACCAGGACCATGCTCTGCTGCTTGTGACGGGGCGCGTCGGGCGCGGTCTTCCCCATCACGATCAGGATCCGGCAGTGCGGGTGGAGCGCGTTGGTGGTCCACCACTTGCGGCCGTTCAGCACCCACTCGTCGCCGTCGGCCTCGATCCGCAGGCGGATGTTGGCCGCGTCGGAGCTGGCGACATCGGGCTCGGTCATCGCGAACGCCGAGCGGATCGCGCCGTCGAAGAGCGCGTCGAGCCAGCGCTCCTTCTGGGCGGGGCTGCCGAAGAGGTGGAGGACCTCCATGTTGCCGGTGTCCGGCGCCGAGCAGTTGAAGGCCTCCGGCCCGATCGGGCTGCGTCCCATGATCTCCGCCAGTGGCGCGTAATCGGCGGTGGACAAGCCGGCGCCGTGGGTGTCGTCGGGCAGGAAGAGGTTCCAGAGCCCGGCCGCGCGAGCGGCTCCCTTCAGCTCCTCCATCACGGCGGGTTGATGGTGCGGGCCACCCGCCTCGGCGAGCTGGCGCTCGTAGACCTCCTCTGCCGGGTAGACCCGCTCGTCCATGAACTCGGCGAGGCGCGTCTGCAGCTCGCGGCTGCGCTCGCTGTGCTCAAACTCCATCGGCGACCCTATCCTGGAAGTAGTCCAGCGCCTCGGGGTTCGCCAGCGAATCCCGGCTGACGACCTTGGCCGGCTCGGCCCCCATGAGGATCCGTTTGACCGAGCGGGGTGATCGAGCTCTTCGTTGTCCGCCGCGAGGGCGCCGAGCTGACCCCCTCCCGGTCCCAGGACTCGACCGCAGCACCGAGGCAGCGGACCTGGAGCTCGCCGCTATATACGGGGAGCGTCGGGACGCCGCCGACGAAGGCCGTGCAGAGGTCGGTGTCGCCCGAGGTCGAGAAGAGCCAGATGTCACGCCCAAGGCGCTCGTAGATCCAGTCGAAGCCTCCGGTGCCAGGGGCAAACCGGTCGAGCCGACCGCGCGCAGCCGGGAGAGTTTGCGGCGCGCAGCCGGCTCGAGGCCCGCCTTCATGCAGGCGGAGATGTAGGCGGCGGAGGTGCCGAAGGTGGTGATCTCGGCCTTCTCCGCCAGATCCCAGGGGGCGCCCATGTCGGGGTACCCCGGGTTGCCGTCGTAGAGGGTGTGGAGGTGGGCGACCTTCAACTGCTCGAGAAGGATGCCGCCGACGACGCGGTCGCCATCGAGGAAGAGGTCGGAGGCGTAGTGCTTCTCGATCAGCGAGGCGTCCGCGGCGAAGCCGCCGAGGTCGGCGCCCGCGCAGAAGACCCTGTCGCCGGCGCCGGTGAGGACGACCGTGCGGACCTCCTCGGAGTCGCGCGCCGTCTCCATCGCGGCGACGAGCTCGGACAGCATCTGCCCGGAGAGCATGTTGCGCTTCTCGAGGTCGTTCAGCGTCACCGTGGCGACGCCACCCGAGACCGCGTAGTCGACCTTGTCGAAGCTTTCTCCGCTCATTCCACTTTCTGAGTTGATATTGACATCTGTATCACTTTTCGGAAGAGTGGCCGCCATGGACACAGAAATCTTCAACCTCCAAGAGCGTCGGGCGATCGTCACCGGCGGCGGCTCGGGCCTCGGCCTCCAGATCGCCGACGCGCTCGCGAGCGCCGGCGTCGACCTGATGCTCTGCGCCCGCAACCTCGAGCGTTGCGAGCTCGCGGCGAAGCAGATCTCGGCGCGCCACGATGTCAAGGTCACCGCCCGCGCCTGCGACGTCCGCTCACCAGAGGAGATCGAGGCGGTCGTCACCGCGGCGGTCGCCGAGCTCGGCGGCGTCGACATCCTCGTCAACAACGCCGGAACCTCCTGGGGCGCCCCGGCGATCGACTATCCGTACGAGGCCTGGGAGAAAGTGATCGCCGTCAACCTCACCGGCTCCTTCCTCTTCAGCCAGGTGGCAGCCAGGCGGATGATCGAGCAGGGCACCGGCGGCAAGATCATCAACATCGCCTCCGTCCTCGGCTTCCGCGGCGCCGCCGAGGGCACCGTCGATGCCGTCGGATACAGCGCCTCCAAGGGCGGCGTCATCTCCCTGACCAAGGACCTCGCGGCCAAGTGGGCGCCGCAGGGGATCGCCGTCAACGCGATCGCGCCCGGTTGGTTCAAGACCGACATGAGCGACCAGGTGCTCGAGCACAACGGCGAGGCCTTCCTCGACCGCATCCCGATCGGTCGCTTCGGCGGCAATCGCGACCTACGGGGCGCGGCGATCTTCCTCGCTTCCCCGGCCGCCGACTACATGATCGGTCAGATGATCGTCATCGACGGAGGCCTCTCGATCACCTGAGCTGGACAGTTTGAACCGCCACCCCGCATCAGTGGGCACTAATAGCTGCGAGTGCCCGAACCGCCGCATATCCGTCTCTAAATCCACATACATCCGCCTCTGGTCTCCAACGGGAACGGGCCGCTACGCCGCTTTAGAATGGGGAACCCAGGGCCCGGGAGCCATTTCGCTTGCGCCCGAGGCGTCCTGTCTTCACCCTGACCCGACGTAGTCAACGGCAGGTCAACCTCCGCGGACCGGGCAGCGCCGCCAGGAGGGCGAGATGGCGATCGCCACGGAGCCCCGCCGCACCAGGGTCGAGCGCGGCATCTACCGACAGCCCGAGCGGGCGCCTCGCGGTCTGCGCGAAGCACGCCGGGTGCCTCCACTTCCGCACCTGCGACGGTGACCTCGAGCACGCCCGTGGCGCCCGGGCGGAGCTGGTCGAGGGACTGGCCGCGGGACGGGTCCCCGCCTCGCCCCGTGTGCGCCTCGACACCGTGGCCGGCAGGTGGAGCGCCCGCATCGAGACGGTGGTGGCGGCCGACGATCGCCACCGACGTACCTGGGAGGCGCATCGCTTCCTCCTCGACCACGAACATCCTGCCCCGCCTCGGCCAGCGGCGGGTCTCGTCGTTGACGGTCGACGACGTCGTCGGCTGATCGGCGAGCTGCGCGCCGCGGGGCGCTCGCCGAAGACGACCGCCAACGCCCTCGCCACCCTGCAGGGCGTCCTGCGTTTCGCCCGCAGGCGCGGCTGGATCACCGCCGACCCGGTCGAGCTGCTCGAGCCCTGTGAGCGGCCGCGACCGCCGCGACCGCCGCGCGGGCGGGTGCTCGGCCGCGAGGAGGCGGCCCGCCTGCTCGAATTCTGCCCGCCACAGGGCCGACTGCAGATCGAGATCGCTCTCTCCATCGGCCTGCGCATCTCCGAGCTGCTCGGCCTGGTCTGGGCCGATGTCGACCCGCGCGAACTCTCCTCGGTAGCTGCAGATTGGATCATCTCGACCCTCAGATGTTTTTGGAGTCGACTCCGCAGGAGCCTCACCCCGGAGCGCCGCCCACGGAAAAACCGGCGACCGTCATCAGCTTCTTGCTGTATCCCGACCCACTTCGTTCCCTGCGGAGGAGAGGCAAACCGGCGGGCCGCGGAGAGTTCGTCCAGACGGTCGTCGACGACCGGTACCGGGGCATCTCGATCCGTGCCGACCTCCTGCTTCCCGAGGGGACGATCGAGCTTCAGGGAGCGGGCCTCAGCATCCGTCCTCCCGGCGGCGCCAAACCGTCGCGCGAGACCGCGATGGCGATCGTCGGCGGTACCGGCGCCTACGCCGGCGCCGGGGGAAGCGCCGATCTCAGCGCGGCAGGGCACCTGAAGCAGCGCATCGAGCTCAACTTCAGCAACTGATCGACCGGGATTGCTGATTTGAACCGGGGACTCGGCTTATTGGGCACTCAGGGGCTTGAGTGCCCGGATCGCTGCGTATCGCTGCATATCCGACGGTGAATCCGATTTCAGCGAGCCCGATCAACTCCGGAGCGACCGCATCACAAAGCCAAATACTCCAAAGGGAAGACGAACCTCTCGTTGAATCGCACCCAGGAGGTCGGCGGTTCGAGCACGAGGCCGCGAATCGTGACCCGACGGTGACCCAATTCAGCGCGGACCGGCGATGTGAAAATCCGTCTAGCGTCTTGCTCGTGTTGGGAAAAATCATTTATTTGCAGGACTTTTAGTGGCGAGGGGCGGATTCGAACCGCCGACACCGCGATTTTCAGTCCGTCAGGAGAGAACGAATTGGAAAAGCGCGACCTGAAGAGCTTTTGTGCGGCGGGCGAATTTGTCACATACCCGTGGTTCGGGTGGATTCAAAGGGGGTTTGGGTCACGGAATCGGGTTCGTGACCCAAACGATTGGTTGCGATCTACATGTCCCCGAACTCATTCGTCGGACCCTGACGCCTCCACCCACGCCTCGACCCGACGGTGCCCGCTGGCCGGAGGTCGGGCCTTCTGCTCCTCGACCGGTCCTGATCAGAAGGTCTCGGAGCCCGGAACGTCAAAGTCATTTTCGATGTAGTCGCGCAGCGCCAGACCCGCAGCGTAGACCGCGACATACTGCCAGTTATTCGGCTTGGGGTCGACGCCGTAGTCACTGATCCCTCTGAATATCGCCCAGGGGCTGTCACCGACGCCTTCGGCGAAGCCGAAGCCCTCCTCGTCCCCGGCGGCGACCCGCTCCTCGGTCTTGAAGAGGTCCGAGAGGAGCCCGTCCTGGATCAGCTCCTCACCCGAGGCGAGGACGACGTTGTTAGCGAGTATCGATGGTCGATGCGAGTCGTCCAGGCCGTCCGGCAGGTCGCCCGTCGCGAAGCCTCGGATACCGGCCGCGAGGCAGTCGTAGAAGCCGGTCTGCTCGGGCTCGTAGTAATTGACGAGTCGCTGCACGGCCTCGGGTACCTCTTTGTGGGGATTGCGCGGTTCGGTCCCCTCGGGCCGCCGCCTTCCCGGTGGGTAATAGAGCACTTCTTCGGGTATGACGACGTCGCCGAGTTCGACCCGCCCCTGCCGTCCGGCCGCGATTCCGAGCAGGAAATAGATCCGGCCCTGGAAGTAGTGGCGGATTTCCGAGAGCGCCTTGGTCGCCCGTACGTTCAGCGGGCGCATGATCGAGGTGATGACCACCTCCAGGTCCCGCTGCGCTGCCCTGCAGGGCAGCTTCAGCTGGTAGTAGAGCCTTCCGTTGTGAACCTGAAGGGAGTCCTCGTCGACCGCGAAGACGTTGCGCGCGGCTCGCCACTCCAGGGGCGTCACCGTAGTGATCACGACGTCCACCAGCTTGGGCGCCCGGGTGTCCTCCCGCAGGATCTTTCCGATCTCCGGCCGCGGACCTTGCTGCGGCAGGCATGAGCGGATCGCCAGTTCGCGCATGGCGTCGGCGAGGCCCGGCGACAGGGCATCGACCTTGTTGGCGAAGTCAGCGAGGAGCAGATCGCGCTTCCAGACGTCCTTCTCTCCTCTCAGGTAATGAAGGATCGACCTGCATTCCTCCGCTGCGACCGGCTCGATCGCTCCGTCGCGGCTCATCGGCGTGGCCTCGGGATCTCATACAGCGGGTGGATCGGGATCGCGCCCAGATCAACGCTCGGGCGCCGGTCCACGACCGGGAGGAAGCCGCGGACGTCGACGTGCGCGCCTTTGAGCAGGTTCGCCATCGATTGCGCCGTCGTCCCGGAACCGTTGAACTCATCGATCATCACCACTGCCTCTTTGCGCTCTCGGACGTTTGACAGCTGTCGTGCCCAGGTCTCCTCGGCATGCTTCGTGAGGAGCGCCTTGACGTTTGATTCCGCGCCGTCCTCCCGGACGCATTCGAGGACCGGTTCGCGCGGGATCCCGATCCAGACGATCCGGTCGTCGAATCGGACGCTGAGGCGGCGCATCAGCTCCCCGACCGCCGGCTCATCGGGGCTGGCCACGACCAGCTCGTTGTCGTCAAGGTCGTTGAGCAGGAGCTCGTAGCGGTAGGCGAGGAAGTCGCCGTACCTCTTGAAGACCGATTCGAAGTCCGGGCTCGACTTGAAGCGCTCCGCGTTCCTCGGACCATAGTCCTCCGGCAGCCAGTCGACGTCGAGGAGCATGCTCCAGAGGTCGAACGCGCGAAGGGGTCCCTGCTCCTGCCCAGGTTCGGGATCGGAGAAGGGGAGTTCGAGCTCGCACTGCGGACAGCGGTCCCGGGGCACGCGCTCCAGGGACCTCTTCGCCATGGGCTGCAGCTTCAGCCCACCCGGCAGGTCTCTGACCGCCCGGTTGGGGCCCACCGCCGAATAGGCGAGCTTCACCTGCACGTCCTGCCAGCGCCGCGCCGCCTCCAGAGCCAACCGCGCGCTGTCGCCGCTCCGCACGACGTCGAATAGGAGGGCGAGATTGCGACCGACGAATTCCTTGGGCGGGTTCTTCGTCGGGCGCCTGGGCCACTCGCCGTGGTCGATCCCGGCGAGATCGGCGGCGAGCATCGCCGCTTCCCGGGTCCATCCAGATCGCGACCCACATGACACGAGCATCCATTTGGGGCGCCCGCCTTTGCTGATCGCGCCGCTGAGTTGGCGATCGAGCAGGACAGCGAGCTCTTCGATGCAGGCCGAGGCATCGAAGAAGTGGTGGCTGCAGAGGTCCTTTCCCGCCTTTCGGTTGAGTGCGCCGAGGTCAAAGTGACCCAGCCGTCGCAACAGCTTCGATTCGAAGCGGTCCTGGACGCTCGCGTCGAGACGGGAGGCGCGCGTCCCGAAGTTGCGTGCGAAGTGGGCCGGCAGCTTGGTCTCGGCGCCTCGCGACTCGACCGCCCCGGTGCGGTCCAGGACGAGAAGCGAGCCCGACGGCCCGGCTTCTCCTCCTTCGAGCGCGAGCCAGAGCAATGAGCCGCTGGCAGGCGCGTTCCCCGGCAGGACGAGTATGACGGTGCGCTCCGGCCGGTCGGCGAATTCCATCGCCGCCTGTCCGACGTGGAGGAGGAAGGGCTCGCGCAGGAGGTCGTATGCGGTCTGTGAGAGGTCGATGATGACGACGGCGTCCGCGGCGGGCTGAGTGTCCTCGCGCAGGAGTCTCGCGGCCGAGCCCGCGTCGGTCCGGACCTCCTCGAAAGTGAGGCTCTTGCTCTCACCGGAGCCCCGCAGCTCGACCTCGCGCCCCGGTCGCAGCTGTTTGCCGAGCCAGCGGTAGAGCTCTTTGCGGGCATCGGTTACTGGCTGGGAGGCGGCGCGCCCCAGCAGCACCCAGAACGCGTGGACGTCGGCGGGCGCGCTCACCCTCGTTCAGCCCCCTGAGGCGATCGGGATGCGCGCCGTGATCATGTTCCCCTGGAAGGAGGGCCAGTCGGCGTAGCGGCAGAGCTTCACCGAATAGGAGGTCGGGTCTCCTTTCCTGCCGGCCTTCACGTTCATGAAGAAAGACCCGCTGCGCAGGGCGAGCGAGCCACCGAAGTCGTTCACGACCGTCCGGTAGAGGGCATGGAGGCCGTCGCCCGTCTGCGTCGCCCGGCCCTCTTCCCCAGGCATCGCGATCGGCTCGATGTCGGTACGGATCGCCTTCTGGGAAATGCCCTGGAAGAGACTGGCGAGGAGCAGCTCCGCGTCGCTCGCAGCCTCGTCGGGCGTCCAGTTTGACTCGTACACGGACCCTCGAGGCTCCCATCCGACCGGCTTCAGTGTGAAGCGGTCGACAGTGGTCGGGTCGCCGGCGCGGATCGAGCCTGCGCCCATCGCCTTTCGAAGCGTGTCGGTGATGCCGACCCCGTCGTCCCACACCGACACGGCGAATGCCCGGTCCTGCCGTTGTCCCCTCGAGACGCTCCCGTAGACCGAGGAGCCGACCGTGACCGACCCCGCGCCCGGGTGCTGCACGGCGTTCGTCAGCAGCTCGTAGATGACGACCCGCGCGACATCTCTTCCATCGCCACGCAGGTGGCGATCGAGGACCCTGAGGATCAGGGGGGTCCTCCACCGCGACCACTCGCGCTCGACCAGACGTCCTCGGCGGGCGGAGCTCTCGATCGGCCTCGTCATCAGGCCGAAGAATCGTTTGGCCGCGAGGAACTCCTCGAGGCTGGCGGCCTTACCCTCGAGGTAGTGGGTCTGCTCCTCGCCGAAATAACCGTGGTCGGCCGGCGAGACCAGCCGACGGAACTTCATGCCGGTCGCGCTCGTCAGGGCTTCGGGAAATTTCCACGCGCGGAGGAAATCCCGGGCGGCCTTCGACCCGGGAAGCCTCAACTCGGTCTCGTGACCGAGCGCGATTCGACGAACGAGGATCGAGTACAGGTAGAGCAGGGCGATCGGATCTATGAACCCCGTCTCGCGAAGGTCCACGACTACCCGCCGAGGGGAATACGGGCCCTCCGGAACCTCCATGAGGGCGTTCTCGGTCCTCGGAACGTCGAGGCTCCCCTTGAACGAACAGACGCTTTCCCCCACCTCCATGCCGGCCGGAAACCTAGCTGATACCGAAGAGACGCCGCGTGACGCCACCGGATCGGGGGACGAGGCGGGGGTCCTGCCTGCCGTCGGCACGGCGGGACTGGTCGGGCCGAGATCGCCGCCGCCCTACGCGCCAGATCCTCAGTCGTGGATGCCGGGCGCGCCTACTCGGAGATCGCCGGACAGCACGGTCAATAGCTTTCTTCGAGGGAGGCCGAAGATCGGGTCAGGGCGTCCTCGATCGCATCGAGGACGCAGACGACACGACCGAGCGCGGAGGGCTCTTGCTCGCCGCGCACCTGCAGTCTTTCTCGGACCGCCCGAGCGGATTTCCGCCGTATCCCGAAACCGAGGAGATTCCCTTCAAGGTCCTGCGTTGGCGGCTCATCGAACCAGTTGGGCTCCTCCTCGAACGCCTCGACGATCCACTGGTCGGGGAACAGCCCCTCGATCGGTCGGCCATTCGGCAACACCACATAGTCCCGGTTCGCCTCCCAACGCACGGCGGAGTTCGAGAAGCGCGAGGACAGTGCCCTCACCTCCCGCTGGCCCGCGTCGTCCCCGTCGAGGAGCGCCAGCGTCGGCACCTCGTGCTGCAGGATGGAAAGGACCCCCGTCAGGAATCCCGACAGCTCCTTCACTCCCCCGCAGTCGTGGATCGCCACCCGACCCAGCAATGGGAATCGATCGGGTTCGTCGATCAGGCGCAGCGCCCATTCGATCACAGCCCTGTCCGAGGGTCCCTCGACCAAAACAACGCCCGCGCCGAAGCCGAAGTAGTCGGCCGCCTTGACCCCAAGCGCGTCCCGGATGGACCGCGTGGCTTCGGCGTGGGACTCGAAGGTGCGGACCTGGGTTCCGGACTCGGGGGCGCGGTCGACCCCGCGGACGAGACCCTGATCAGAGGGGATCAGGCTGAGTGAATGGGTCGTGAAGACGACAGGCCCGCGAACCCGGGCGGAGTCGACCAACTGGACGATCCCGCGGGCGAGCTCAGGGTGCGTGTAGGCCTCTGGCTCCTCGAGGAGCCAGATCGGGGTCTTCCCCGCCAAGTTCTCGCGCTCGGAGATCCAGCCGATCGCTGCGATTAGGAAGGCCGACTGGATTCCCTGTCCCTTGCCCGACAGATCGGTCGGCGTCGGGTCCTTCATGCTGATGTCCACGGCACCGAGAGCCTTGGCGAGGTCGGGTGAGAGCGCCAGCTCCAGGAACAGATCCGATCCCACGGTGTTCTGGAGCTCGGTGCCGATCGTCGTACCGATCGCTGCCAATGCAGACCGGACCCCGTCGAGCTGCTCCTTGATCTCCTCTTCGATGACATCGCCCAGAGCCGGGACAAGGAAATCCGCGTAGAACGCATCCCAGTCCTTCGCCGAAGGCACGTAGCGGACCGCGAAGGAGGCAAGGACCTCCTGGACGAACGAGTGCTGGCGTCGTGAGAAGTCGCTTTGTTTCCCTCGCTCCGGCCTCTGGTTCGGGAACAGCTTGTAGGACCCGTTCCCGGCGCGGGAGAACTCGAGATAGATGGGGACGACCATTTCGGCGTCGGGGCTCTCGCCGACGTACTCATGGAGGGCGACGTAGTCACTCCAGAGCCCCTTGTCGTCATCATCGAGCGTGAATACAGCTCGCAGACTCGTCCGCCCTTTCGCCTGGTGCGGACGGTCGACGTCGATCGAATATCGCGACGACTCGAAGAACAGCTGGATCGCACGAAGAAGGTTGGACTTCCCGACGTTGTTCGCGCCCACCAGGACCGCCCCGCTCGCCAGCGGGACGGTCTGCTGACTCCTGATGGAGCGGAAGTTCAGGATGCGGAGCTCTGCGCAATGCATGAGGATCGGCACGGTACTTTGATAAACGGACACCTCCAAAATGGGAAACGACTCGGTCATAGGTCTGTACCGGACCGCACGTTTGGGACCTAGCAACCACCATCTATACGACGATGGAGGGGCCGGGTCGCATCCTGGACCCCTGATGCGTTTCCCCGCTACGTTGATCCGCGATGGAGCTCGAGGAGATTCTCGACGTACCGCATGGCTGGATCGAAGCGGAGATCGAAGTCAGAGCCCACGGCGCGCGGTGCGGCACCCGTCTCGGCGTTGTCGGCGCGGGGCCACCTGCGGACCGGTGACGTACTGAGCCGCCCGGGTCGTTGTGCCCTTGACAACATCAACTCGTCCGATACCTTGACATCATCAAGCACCTTCAATGAAAGAGAGGGCGGAGATGGACGAGCAGGATCCTTCACGGATCGCACCGGACGCCGACGGAATCGGGGCGGGTGACGATGTCGTCATCTTCGACGAGGAGGGCGTCATCGCCGATGCCGGGATCCTCTGCGAGGTCGACGGCGACGATGCCGAAGTCCGGATCGGCCACGCGCTGATCAAGGTCGTCCCGTTCGGGACGGTCGCCCACCCTGACTCACCGGCGGCAGAGGCATCCCGGGCGCGACCTCTGACCGAGAGCGAGCGCGCGTGCCTCGTCGGCATGTACGAGCAGGGCCTCGGCATCGGCACGCCCGACGGCGACCGGACCGGATATCTGCTGCTGAAACGCGGGTTCCTGGGCGTCGCCGACCGTCTCCCGAACGGTGAGGGCGGGAAGGTCTCGATCACGGAGGCAGGCTGCGCAGCCATCGGCCGTCTCCCGGAGGGTGCATTCCGCATCGGCGAGGCGAAGTGGTGAGACTCGCCGGCGTCCGCGAGGTCGCCGAACTTCTCGGCGTGTCTCGCCAGAGGGTGAGCCAACTCGCCGAGAAGCCCGACTTCCCGAAGCCACTCGACCGCATCGCCGCGGGACCGGTCTGGAGGCTGGCCGACGTGAAGGCATGGGCGAAGGGTCGCGGCGGCTCCTGAGTCTTTAAAGGGACCCGAAACCCTCAGCGATCACCAAAACGAGGCAGCTTCGGTGCGGGGGGCTTCGGGTTCACTGCTCGGAAGGGTCGGGTGGCCGATGACCCTGGGCGGACCCATGAGGGGCGGCGCAGGAAGCCGCCAGGGCGCGCGCCGCACCGAAGGGCTCGAGGCGGGCGGGTTGCGACGAGGAATCAAAACCTCGGGCGCCCGCCCAGGACGGAACGAGATCGGCGAGCGCTTATTTAAGGCGCCGCCGCGACGGCGTCACCGAGAAGCAAAGGGGCGCGAACGCGCAGCCCGAAGGATGGCATCGGCCTTCCTCGTCAGACGGGCGGCGAACGAGTAGCAGCCTCGCCGAGGGCTAAAAGGGGTCAACCGGCGTCAGGGGGCGTCGGCGCCTCGCCGAGCTTGCCCGGGCCCCTGATCCGCTTCTCAATCTCCCTCGATTCCTCGGGCAGGACGCAGCCGCACTTCCCGGCCGCGCTCGTTCATGGGTCACCAGGACTGGCGCAAGGCGCCCCTCTCGGTCCGTGGCGGGGTGACCGACGAAGCGCTCCGCACCCTCGTCGGAAGGGTCGGGGCGGCGATCGACGCCGACAACGATCGACACCCGCGAGGACACGACGCTTAACTGGATGCCGATGACCGTCGACGAGCAAGGCTGGCGGGAGACCGCCGAGATCCTCGACCGGGCGCTGCAGGAACTGCAGAAGGTCGCCGCCGAGAGTCGCGAGCGGCTCGGCGAGGCGGATGGCATCCCGGTGGTGACCGGGCTGGCGGCCTTCGAGGCGCCCCCCGGGCGGATGGACGAGAAAGCGTGATGGGAACGATGACGCCTCGCCGGGGACCGGTCGAGAGAGTCCTCCTGTCGTCACCCGCCGATCCGTCGCCGGTGGCGTCGCGGCCTGGCTTTGACGCGAACCACTGATGCGAAGCTCGAAGGAGTTTTCGACGATCGCTGAGGCGGTCCACGACCCGCTCCGGATCCGGATACTCGAAATCAGGAGTCCACGTCGCTTCCGCGCAGGATCACCTCGGCAATGAGCTCTGGGTCGTCGGTCATCGGCACGTGGCCGCAGCCGTCGAGCGGGATGAACTGGGCGTCGGGCAACAGCCGGCATGCACGTTCCGCCTGCCGCCAGAAGAGGATGCGGTCGCGGCGGCCCCAGGCGATCGTCACCGGGACGGCGGGCGTCCCGGTGAAGCGGTAGTCGCCGGCGGCCCGGACGCCCCTCCCGAAATCCGATGCCGTGGCCATCGCCCGGGCGCTTGCGATCACGCCCTCGGCCCGCATCCGCCACGGCCTCGCCATCGCCTGCCAGAGGACGATCGTGCGGAATGCGCGGCTTCTGAACACCATCGGCGCCACCGGGCTGAGAGCTCTCGCCCCGATTCGGGTCAGGCGCAGGGAGGCGGACCCGTAGGCAAATTCTCGGCCATTGAAGAAGCCGACCGGCGAGAGCGCGGTCGCGCTGGAGACCATCTGGCCCTTGGCAAGCTCCAGTGCGATTCCTCCGCCGAGCGAGCTCCCTGCCACGTGGGCGCCACGCAGGTCGCGTTCGACCATCCATCGCTCGACCGTCTCGGCCAGCGCCGGGATCGTGGGCATCACCTCGGCCGGGAGCACCGGAGAGGAACCGCAGCCGGGAAGGTCGACGGCGAAGACGCGCCGGTGCGGTGCCAGCAGCGGGACCACGGGATCCCAGGCCGCGCGGCTGCCGCCGGTCCCGTGGATGAGGACCAGCGCGGGCCCGGCTCCCTCGCTTTCCCAGGCCAGCATCGTCGAGTCCTAGGTGTCCCGGTAGAGCGGTCCGTCGCCGCCCTCGGGCGGGGTAAGACGGCCACCCTTGGCGGTGATCGCGCCGCACTGCACACAGTTGGTGTAGTTGACGATCACCTCGACCTCGCCACTCTCGGGCGCGTCCTCGGGGATCTCATAGACGCCCGCCGGGCACATCCAGGCCCAGGTCTCGGCGATCTCGCGTGGGACCCGTCGCCGCACCCGGATGTGATTCGGCGCGTCGTCGCGGGTCGCGTTGCCGCTGATGAAGACGCTCGAGAGCTTGTCGAAGGTGTATTCGCCGTCGGGTTTCGGATAGGCGTCCTTGCTGTCGCCGACGAACATCGGCCTGGCGTCGTTGCGGTGGAGCTTCCAGCGGCCGCCGGGGAACCGCCCGCCGGTGAGGATCATCAGCCCGACCAGCGGCATGCCTTTGAGCAGTCCCTTCTGGAACGGCTGGCGCGCGTTGCGCTGCTTGTAGAGGTCCTTGCCGATGATCGAGTCGGCGACCGCCTCCTCGTAGGCGGTGAAGTCGCCGGTGCCCGCCTTCAGCGAGGCGTATATCGCCTCGGCCGCGAGCATCCCGGACTTGATCGCATAGTGGACGCCCTTCAGCGCGGTCAGGTTCATCATCCCGGCGGCGTCGCCGACCAGGACCGCCCCCGGCGCCGAGAGCTTCGGCATCGCCCACCAGCCGCCCGCCGGCAGTGCCTTCGCGCCCCAGCTGACCCGCTCACCACCCTCGAGCACCTTGCGGACCATCGGGTGGGTCTTGAACTCCTGCAGCAGATCGTGGGCCGAGGTCGTCGCGTCGGCATAGTCGAGGTCGACGATGAAGCCGATCGAGACGAGGTCCTCGCCGGTCTTCTCGTCCTTCATCGGGTAGATCCAGGAGCCGCCGATCTGGCCGTAGCGGGAGGAGATCTTCAGCGGCCAGCCGCCGACCGTGTGGACGACCCGGTCGAGCGGCTCCTTTACCTTCCAGACCTCTTTGACGCCGAGCTCCCAGACCTGCGGTTCGCGCCCCTCGGCGAGCCCGAGGTCCTCCACCACGGCGCCGGAGAGGTGGCCCCAGCAGCCCTCGGCGAAGACGGTGGCCTTGGCGGCGATGTCGGTGCCGGGCTCGAAGTTGGCGAGCTCCTCGCCCTCTTTGCCGCGCCCCTTGTCGCCGGAGCGGACGCCGAGCACGGAGCCGTCCTCGATGATCGCCTGCGTCGCCGAGGTCTCGGTCAGCACGTAGGCGCCGGCCTCCTCGACCTGGCGCTGCATGTAGCGGCAGAGGGCGGAGACGGAGACCACCTCGTTGCCGTGGTTGCGCAGCGGCGGGGGCGGCGGGATCCGCAGCCTGCGCTTGCCGTTCGGCAGCAGGTAGATCGCCTCCTTGCGCACCTCGCCGAAGGCGAAGCCCTCCCGCCGCCACCCCTCCCGGTCGAGGTCGGGGAAGAGCTCCTCGAGTGGCCCGGGGCGCATCACCGCGCCGGAGAGGTTGTGCCCGCCGCAGACCTTGGCCTTCTCGATGACGGCGACCGGGACCTCGCCGAGCTGCTCGGCGGTCTCCGGATCGGCGGCGAGCAGCCGCATCAGGCGATTGGCACAGGCAAGCCCCGCCGTGCCGCCGCCGACGATCGCCACGCCGACCTCGATCCGCTCCTCGGGCCCGTCGAGTGAGCGCTTGACGAACTCGCGGCCGGCGTCGACCCCGGGCGGGAAATCAGAGGGAGCTGCGTGTCCGCGCGCTGCGTTGGTCGAGCTCATACCTCGACACCATATAGTGTCGATTGACGAGTCAGTCAATCATTGCCGAATAGCCAATACCGACGATCACCTCGCTAGGCTGGCTCCCCTCGTGGCCGCCTCGATCGAGCTCGTGTCTTCGACTGCGACCGCGTTCTCGTCGACAGCAATCGGCTCTCGTTGGAGATCCAGGGCATGGCACACATCACGACTCTGAGAGTGCCGATGACCGGCGATGACTGCTCACGCGAGTTCCTCGGGATAGCTGAGCACGTCGGGTCACCTGCCGTCGGAGCCGCCAAGGTGATCAAGGCGGCGACGCCATGAATCGCCGAGGGAGGATTCCGTGAGACTCAAGGACTCCTCGTTTCAGGAGCGATCGTGAGGGCGGCCATGCTTTCGCGCGTTGGAACGCGATAGAAACGGCTTCAGTATTCAAAAGGCCCCTCATTGGCTAGCATGAGCAGACGATGGCGCGGCGGGGACTCAGAGCGTTCTTGGCCGTATGCGCAGTCTCGGTCTTGGTGATTTCTGTGGGAAGCAACCGTGCCCGCGCGGCAACGGCGAGTTGGGAGTTCGACGAGCCAACCTATGACTACGGACCGGTGACGCCAGGGTCGGGCCCGACCGAACCGCATGAATTCGTCCTCAGGAACACCGGCGAAACCTCCCTCGGCATCGCCATGTACGGAATCGACTGGTGGGGGGAATACCCACTGGATCCCGAACTGTTCCACATCACCTCTGAGGACTGCGGGCAGCTGGAACCCGGGGGGAGCTGTGCCTTCCAGGTCTCCTTCAACCCGTTGACGATCGGTCCAAAGGGCGGCAGCCTGAGCGTCGCCACGGCATCGGGCGAACCGCCGCCGACCGGCGTCAAGCTATCGGGAGAAGGCGCTGGACCGTGGGTCTCCATCTCACCGCCCAGGATGAACCTCAAGCCGGTGGTGGTCGGCGGTGCACCATCCCCTGTCCAGGTCGTCAGGGTCGAAAATCACGGTTTCCTGCCGATGGTGATCGAAGGCATCTCCTTCACGGATTTCTTCGGTGAACCCCAGTCGCCGAGTCCGTTCCGCGTGGTCGGCGGGACCTGCGAAGAGGGGGTGGCCGTACCCGGTCGCGGAAGCTGCACGATCGAGTTGGTCATGGATCCGTGGGAACCCGGCTTCAACCAATCTAGGTTGTCGATCTCTGACAACGCGCCGCGATCCCCGCAGTCGATCGAAGTCCAGGGCGACGGCGAACCGCCTCCGCCGTCAGAAGAATGGCGCGGCGGCGGGGGGACCGTGATCGTGCTCGGACCGCCGGATGGAAAGGAGCTGTCGGAATCCTTCCGATCAGCTGGTCCCACGGAACCCGTCGCGATCGCGGCGAAAAACACCAGTGTCCGAATCACCCACCATCCCGCTCGGGTCGGGAGGAAGAGGTCGGCAACGATCCGCTTCTCGGTGGCTCCCGGTGACGCAATCACCGAATGCGAGCTCGACCGGCTCGGCTTCAGACCTTGCTCGGACCCGATCCACTATGCCCACCTCCAGCTTGGGCGTCACATCTTCAGGGTTCGCGCGAAAGGTCAATCGTCTGCTTCGGAGTCGCCGTCCGCGCGATTCCGATGGCATATCGAGGGGCGGCGGTGAGCTATCGCTGGGCGAGCCTGCTCGTCGCGGCGGGCCTAATGACCAGCCGCGAAGGCGCTCGGAGGAAAGAAGGCGCCCGGCGAGCCCCGCTCGGCGCTCCAATTCATGCGCGACAAGCGCCTTCTCCTCGACGGCGAGTATGACTTCGCTCGCGGCTCTGGAGATGTGCAACGACCGAGGCTCCCGCGCCGGGCGCAGCCACGAGGAAAAGTCCCGCTTCCGGTTCCTCGCGATCAGCGCCTACGCACGGTTCCTACTCTCCCGTCTCGACGAGGCAGCTGACAAGTAGGGGCCCCATGGGTCCGACAGGGGACGCGCCGTGCCGACCCTCCGCCGCGCCGCTCCCGCGTCTCCTGGCTAGCCTGCTTCGCGGATCACGATCCTGAGCACGCCCTGCGCCGCGCTGAACTCCGGATGGAGGTCAGGCTGGGCCAGCCCGCTTTCCCGCACGAGCGCCGGGTGGACGTAGTTGCGGAGCTCCCTGACCGTGTGCGCGGCCCCGACCGAGACCCCGGCCAGCGACGGCAGCTCGTCGGCGACCTTGATCATGTTGTAGAGGCTCCACGTGGCGGGGACCGCGCCGTTCTGTTGCCCATTGAATTTCGGACGGGCCCGTTTCCGCGCCGCCTGCAGGTCGGCTTCGTCCGCCTGCTCCAGGACGTCGATCAGGATCGCCTCCAACGCGCTGCCTAGGCCGATAAGACCGAGGCGGACGTGGCCTTCGTTGAAGGCGGCGAACCCGGCCTCCATCATCTCCTCGGCAATCGTCCGCAGGTCGGCGTCCGCCACGAAGTTCAGTGAGCCCGCCCCGGGTGGCGCGACCTTTCCGCCGGTCGCCGCCTCCTCGGAGGCGGAAAGAAGGAAGTGGCGCGACGCGACCTCGGCGTAGAGCCGGTTCCTCGGGACCAACCTAGCTCCCTCACGACGGCCGAACCCGACGATAACGACCATCCTGTGCTCCGGGGTCGCTTCGAACGGTGCCCAGCCGTCCTTGACCATACGCTGGACGATCGCGCGGACGGGCTGGTCGTTCACGACCGTCGAGAGGAGACTCGACAGGTGCTCTGAGTCGCCGGCGAGAAGCTGCTCTTCTACGCGCTCGAAGCGCTCCTCCGCCGGATCGGCGCCGTCCCCGCGCTCTGCCTCGGAGAAGAGGTACTGAAGCAGGAACGGCTGACCACCGACCAGCTCGACGGCGCGTTCCACCAGAGGGGCCGCCCGGGAGGCCCCTAGGTCCTCGACGAGCTTCTCGACCGCGTCGGGTGCCAGGTCTTCGGTGGCGACCGTCCGGCAGACGTTGAAGGGCGACGCCAGGTCGTCGGCGACCAGGCGCTTGGGCTCGAAGGTGCCGCTGAAGAGAAGCGTCAGTCCCGCACCCAGGTTGGGGCTACGGGGAGCATCTCGTTCGTCGTGCAGCCGACGGAGCAGGTGGTAGAAGTTGCTTCGAAGCTCGTCGTCACGGACCGCCGCCGCCTCGTCGAAGACGATGACGGTCTGGGCCGCCTCCGGCGGCAGCGCGTTCGCCAGCCAGGCGTCGAGCTCATCCGCCTCGCCGAGGTCCGGGGGGACCAGGTCGGTGCCGAACTGGGTCGCGACCCTGCGGGCGATCCGCTCGAACAGCTCGGGAGCCGCGGAGACGTCGGGCATTCCCTGGAGGGACACGAGGGCCACCTGGACCCCGGCCCCCCGGAGGAGCGCGACCAGACGGACCAACCCCGAGGTCTTGCCGTGTTGTCGCGGGCCGAGGAGGACGACCCAGTTCCCTCCCGAGAGCTCCTCGAAGCAGCGCTGCACGAACTCCCGCTCCGCGTAGGCGGGGCTGTCGATTGGCACGTGGCCGCCAACGTGAAACTCCGCGCTCGCCATCAGGCAGGGCTCGGCTCGGGTCCGGCGGCGACCAGGGCCTCGGGCAGGAACGCCGCCCGAAGTCGCACCGTCTCCCCGACGACGTCGATGATGCCGTAGAGCTCGAGGACCTTCAGCGCCAGAGGTTCGTCCTCCTCGGCCATCAGCTCCTGTAGCCGCTCTAGCGAGTCGTCGCCTTCGGCGACCAGGCGCGTCAGGTGCTGCTCGAACGGCGTCGCCTGTCCCCAGTAGGTGTCGACGTATTCGCTCTTGAAGTCGAAGGTGTCCACCACCGCCCTCAGGTCGGCCGGCGTCAACAGATCCCGCTCGTCGCCGGGGCGCTCGTTCAGCCTCCGGACCAGTTGGTCGCCGAGGAGTTGGACCAGGCGTGGATGCCCGGAAGTCGCCTGCCACAGGATCTCCTCCCCCGCGTCCCTGTCCTCGAAGCGCACCGCGAGCGACGCGAGGACTTTGAAGAGGAGTTGGGAGGCGTCCTCACGGTTCAGCTGTCTCAGGCTCAACCGCTGGCAGAAGTTCCAGTGCGGCGACGATGGCGACCAGAAGACTTCGGCGATCGTCCGCTCTCCCGAGAAGACGAACTGCGCCTGGCCCGCCTGCGACTGGGCACGCAGGCTGCGGAAGAAGGCCTCCGTCACACCACCCACCTCGGTCGCGCGGTCCCAGGCGACGAGTGGGTCGATCTCGTCCAGGATTATCACCGGCGGACCCTTATCGGTGGTCAACTCCTCGACGAGGGCCGCGATCTGGTCGGGCTCGAAGCGCTCCTCGAGCCTGACCCCCCAGTCCCGCCTGGCGAGCGCCCTGAACCGCTCCCAGTCCCCGACCGCCTGGCAGTCGCCGTAGTAGACGGACCGGTCCTGGGCCTCGAGCGTCTGGAAGACCCAGCGGAGGAACGAGGTCTTGCCGATCTGCCTGCTGCCGAGGACTGCGACACTGCTCGACCCGAGGGCCGAGACAAGGTCCGCTCCTTCCCCCCGACGGCCGGTGAAGAGCCGTGGAGGGGTCACCCCGTTGTGGATGAAGGGCGACGCCTTGGTCAGGTCAGCCTGTCGCAGGATCAGCGCGCTCAGTTCGTCCTGGGGCTCTGCGGCCGCGGCGATGGCACGGATGTCGTGAGGATCGACCACGACGACGCTCGTCGTCGTGGTCCGGGTGACGATTTCACGCTCCTCGTCGTAGAGCCACTCCGAGGCGTCGGGAACGACCAAGATCGCCACCGTCGTGTCGACGGCCCGGGCACGCGCGGCTTCGGCGACCACCCGCACCTCCTGTGCCGTCGGGTCCGTGGGCTGGGCGGCAACGGCAAGCACTCCGGGAAGCAAGGGCGAGGTGGGGACGTCGAGGACCGCGATCCACTGGCCGTCGGGCAACTCCTCCTGTGCGACGGGGAAGCGCCGCCCCACCAGCCTCGCGACCAGGTCGATCGCCAGGCCGGAGTCGAACTCATCGTTGAGCTTGTCGGCGTCGGCGACCTCCTCGGCCCGTCGGTAGACGACGCTGCGCCCGTCCGCGTCGATGTCGAGTCCCAGCTTCTCGTTGTCCGCCTCGAAGCGCGCGATGGCCAGACGCGCCACGCCCTCGTCGACCGGGAGCTCCTCGGCCTCGACCCGGACCTGCCGGTCGAGGGCACTGCCGATCAGGGTCTCAAGCGGCATCCGCTCGAGGCTCGGGACCGCCGGGTCCTTGATCAGCCGGACCACGGCCTCGGCGAGCATCCCTTCCTCGGCTTGCTTGAGGCTAAGGAGGCAGCCGACCCGCTCCCACACCTCTTCAACGCTCCGTAGTGGGATTTCCCGGACGCCGCGACCGTCGGCGACCAGGACGAGCGAGGCCGGCACAAGGTCGAGTTCGTCCTGGACCTGGACGAATCCCCGAAACGTCGCACCCTGTCGTCCACCTCCGATCGCCTCGAACATGGTGGCGACGGCGACGAGGGGGCGGCCGTCCTCGGAACAGAGCACCCGCTGGAGACGGTTTCTGAGGCCGGGCGGCATCCCGGTCGGTTCGCGGGCGACGACCTTCTCTCCGAGGGTCTCGGTCGCTTCGGAGGCGGCCTCCTCGAGGAGCACGGACAGCCGCTCGTCGAGGCTGCGCCGTCGCCGGCCCGAACGTCTCCGCGTGTCGCCTGCGATGATCGCAACCCTCAGGAGCTCCTCGGTCGCAGCCTTTTCGGTGATCAGGCGGTTGATGCCGACGTCGATCAGCAACCGCGCCACCTGCCTCGCCTGTCGCGGATCGCGGGGTACGCTCTCGGGCAGCTGACGCCCGTCCGCGAAGCCGACCCCGGCCGCCGGTGCGGCGAGCAGACGCTGGACCACCGAGAACGTCTTCGGCTCGGCCAGGAACGCCTCCGCGAGCGCCTCGGCGTCGATGCCGTTTTCGCCCGATTCGGCGAGCTGGTTCAGCAGTTCCACGCCGGGAGCCGCTTCCTTCACCTCCTCGTTGATGTCGCCCCACGGGATGAAGTCCCTGGGGGCGAAGACGTCTTCGACCAACGAGTTCCTGAAGGCGGCGATCGCCTCGGCGCGCAGGGTGTCCGGTGCCCCCTCCATCGGGTCAAGCCTAGCCGAGCTAAACGGTCGATTTAGAGCGGTCTCGTGAAGAGGTCCGCGCGCCGGCCGAGCGCCGTCCGGCGAGGACAGCCCCCTCCACCCGGTCGGCGGCCGCGACGACGTCCTCGTGCTCCCAGACGCGCACGACCGTCCAGCCGCGCGCCAGGAAGGCGGCGTCGGTGCGGTCGTCGCGCCGCCGCACCCCTTCGACCTTGGCCTTCCACCAGCCAGAGTTTGACTTCGGCACGACTCCGTGGTCGGGGCAGCCGTGCCAGAAGCAGCCATCGACGAAGACCGCGACCTTGGGCGGGCCGAACACGACGTCCGCGCGGTGCCGGGGAAGGAACGGGACAGGGACGTCCACCCTGAAGCGCAGGCCACGACGGTGGAGCTCCGAACGAAGGCGAAGCTCAGGGCCGGTGTCGCGGCGGCGCACACGTTTCATCCGCCTCGAGACCTCGGGAGAGGACGCGGCCGGAGGTGCGCCTCCAGGCATCAGGGCGTGTGAAGGTTGACGAACTCGACCAGGCGGTGGGGGTCGTGACCCCAGAAGATGAAATAGCCCTCGTCCTGGAATCGGGTCAGCGTTCCCAGGTCGAAGTTGCCGTCGAGCATGATCCCGATGACGACGCTCGCCGAGCCGAACTTCTCCCGCCAGCGCGCGGCCTTTCCCTCGACCTCGCGCGACACGCGCTTCCAACCGTTCTTCTGTCCGCTGTTGACCTTGCACTCGATCGGCATCAGGAGACCGTCCGGGAGCCGGACCGGCACGTCGCACTTCATTCCGTGCAGAACGCACTCGGAGCTGAAGGTCCCCTTGTCGAGGTCGTCGATCATCTCGATGTGCCCGGTCTTCCTCTTGACGGGCCTCTCTACCTCGACGAGTCCCCCTTCCTTCGCGAGGACGGCGCGGACCAGGGCCTCCTGCTCCTTAGAGGCGCCGCCGCGCCGCTCGGTCCTGAACCGCTCGACCGCGAGCACCTTCGCCGTTCCGTTGATCGCCGCCTCCCGCTCTTTGTCGGTCGGACCTCGGTCCTCCAGGACCCAAGGGAAGAGCAGCGGGTCGGCCAGGCGCCTCACGGCCTCGCAGACGGCCGAAGCCGAGTTTCGGACGACCTTGGCGTTCGGGGACGGGGTGAACGGCCAGCCAGTCACGGTCCGGAAGTCCTCCTCGGAGATCGGCGGGCCGGCGGTGTAGCGAAGGGCGCGCACGATCGACGGATGCTCGGCCACGACCTCGGGCCGAAGCTCGGTCAGGTCCTCGGTGACCCGGAGGGCCTCGACCAGCTCCTCACGTGCCTCGGCGAGCTTGGGGCGATACGCCCGGGGCACGGTCTCGAGGACCCGCTGCACGAAGATCGCAGTCGCCTTCGCGATGTCCTCCCTCAGCTCGTCTTGGGTGAAGCGAAAGTCCCCGGGGACGTCCATGAGAGGAGCTTGGCAGACAAAGCGGCGGCTCCGTCAACGGAGATCCGATCTAGGCGGCGATCTTTGAGTGGACGACGCGTTTGCGTAGGGCGCCGTTCACCCGGTGCTCGGCGTCCGTGTAACGGATGCGACGAGTGAAGCTGGCAGGCCACGGATGGGAAGCAGGGGAGACGTTCCGTTTCATCTGCCCGCCCTCCAACGTCCTCGCGGCCTGAGCCCCGATCGCCCTTGCCAATGGGACGGGGACGGCGTTCCCGATCTGGCGGAACCGACTGGCGGCGTTCCCTTGGAAGGCCCAGCCCTCGGGGAATCCCTGAAGACAGGCGCACTCCAGCCAGGTCAGACGGCGGTGCCGGCCGTCGTCCATCCGCAGCCAGTCCGGCGTCGAGGCCGCGCGGACCGTCCGGGCGGGCTGGCGAGGGTCGGCGACGAAGCCGTCCTGGCGGTATCCCCAGTGACCGCTCGGGCGATTGTTCTCGACGGCGCCGCCGACCCTGATTCCCTTGCCCAAGGAGACCGCCCGGAGCTTGGCCTCCATCTCCTCGTTCGCCCAGACTGCGTCGGCGGCTCCGTCCGTCGGAAATCCCTCGAGTGCCTCGCCGAGCGAGATCCAGGGAGACAGGCCACCCAGGTCCTGGTCCTTCGAATGCGTGGGGGGGGGCGGGAACGCCGGGAGCTGGTGCCGCCGAGATCCGAGCATGACCAGCCTCACCCGGCGTTGGGGTGCGCCGTAGTCGGCTGCGTTGACCAGGGCGAAGCTGCATGCGTATCCCGCTCTTTCGAACTCCCCTTGGATCGCCTGGAGCACACCGCCGACCCTTCCTTCCTGATCCCGCGCGGTCACCAGGCCCTGGACGTTCTCGAACAGGATGAGTGACGGCCTCAGCGCCCTGGCCGCCCGGACGAAGTCCTTGAAGAGGCGTCCTCGCTCGTCGTTTACCCCGAGTTGCTTTCCGGCGCTGCTGAAGCTCTGGCACGGCGGACCGCCCGCCAGGAGATCCGGTGGATCCTCCGATCCCCAGAGTTCGACGAATTCCCTCTTGGTGACCTTCATGAGATCTGCCCGGACGAGCTTTGCCCTGGCAAGGTGCTTCCGACGTCCGCCGGCGACCGGAAGCCTGGCGGCCTTCGTCGCTTTCAGGGTCTCGACCGCGTCCCGGTCCACCTCGACGGCAAGTCGGGTCTCGAATCCGGCTTCCTCGAGACCGGCGTCCAGCCCGCCCGCCCCGGCGAAGATGCTCATCAGTGTCGGCCTGCTCATGACGACCGAAACTGTTGAACGCCGCGCGGCGTCTGTGGCTTCTCCGTCAACGGAGAAATGCATCGGCAGGTCGCTCGAAGAAGCTCTGCGGGGGGTCGTGACCCAATCATGACCCAATCGCAGGCACGAGCACCAAGAGGAGCTTCCAGAATGAGGCAAACCGATCGACCACAAAAGGCCCCGTTTGCAGGACGCTTTATGGCGAGGGGCGGATTCGAACCGCCGACACCGCGATTTTCAGTCGCGTGCTCTACCAACTGAGCTACCTCGCCGCAGCCGCGGAATGGTATCGACGGAGGGGCCCGGAGCCCTTCCCGGCAAACCCATCTTCGGCCGGCGCGACGGCCGGCGCAATCCCTGCGGTCTGCTCTCTCGCCCGACGCACCAGCCGGTCGAAGCTCTCGCCGTGGCTGCGGTCGACCCGCTGCTCGAGCTGAGCGTAGACGTCCATGGTCAACAACTCCTGCACCGAATCGCCGGTGGCAGGCGGCCAGGTGCTGAGCGCGAGCTTCCAGGGCGCCGCCGCCGATGCCGTCACGGTCGGCTTCGGCGAAGGGGCGCAGGTGACCGGCAGCCTCGCCGACGAGGCGGGCGACCCGATCTCCGGGGCGACGATCTGCGTCCAGTCCCAGGCCGCCGGCGCCGAAGGCCCACCGACCCCGGTCGCGACCGCGACCACCGGCGCGAACGGTGAATTCACCTATGCGGTTTCCCCGGGCCCGAACCGTCGCCTGCTGGTCGGCTACCGCCACGACTCCTTCCAGGTGGCCAAGACCCTGTCGGTGAACTCCCACACCAGACCGAGCCTGAGGCTGAGCGCCGGGCGGATCGACGCCGGGAAGAGTGTCGGGATCAGCGGGGAGCTTCCCGGACCCGAAGCCGCCGGTCGGGTCCTCGTGCTGCAGGCGAGCGCCCTGCACGGCAGGCGATGGCTGACCTTCCGCCGGGTCACGACGGGGCCGAACGGCGGCTTCCGCGCGACCTACCACTTCGCCCGCGCTCGCCACACGATCACCTACCGCCTGCGTGCGGCGGTGCCGAGGCAGGCCGGATATGACTACGAACCCGGCGTGAGCAAGCCGGCGCGCGTGAAGGTCAGAGGCGTGAAGAAGCATCGCCGACACAAACACGACCCCAGGAGACGAGGAGGACCACATGCAGAGAGCTAAGGCCTGGCGACCCAACAGCGGGACCGTCCTGGGGCTGATCGCGATCGCGATCGCCGTGGTGGGGACCGCGAACGCGGCGCCCAGCAAGGTCGTGGTGCGCAAGGGCGACATCGCCCCGGGCGCGGTCACCGCCAAGTCGATCCGCAGGGGCGCCGTGACCGCGGCGAAGCTCCGGAAGGGGTCGGTGACGGCTCCGAAGATCTCCGCGGGCGCGGTGACCTCCGAAGCGATCGCAGGAGGGGCCGTCACCTCGGCGGCACTCGCCCCCGGCTCCGTCTACGGAGGCGCGCTCGGGACCGAGACAGTCGTCGTCAGGCCGATCACCGACCTCGACAAAGTCCCCCACAACGGCGAATGGACCGCGTCCAACACCGAAACCGCCCTCTGTGGCCCGGGTGAAGCGCTCCTCGGCGGCGGTTTCGCCTTCATGATCACCGGCGACGGCGAAGTCGGAGCCATCGAGCAGATGCTGCTGATCAACGCCGAGGTGAAAGGGATGCAGGGCCGGATCACCTCCGACGCGGGAGGGGCGGCGACCGCGCAGGTGGCGGCGATCTGTTTGAAGTAGGCGCGGCTTCGTTCCGCCCGGCCAGACGCCCCGGAAGCCTCAGATCGACCTCCGGCGGATGACGTAGGACCCTTCGTCGGCCTCCGACCCGGCCCGGGAGGGAACCCACCTGACCCCGGCCAGGAGGTCGTCCAGCGACACATCGATCGGCCCGGCGATCCTGACCCAGACGTCGAGGGTGGCGCCGGCCCTCCCTTCCTCCACCTCGCCGAGGCGCCGGGTCGCGATCGCGGCGCGGGACCCGAGCTCGGCGCGCGACATCCCCGCCCGCAGTCGATGGGCCATCACGTTGCGGCCCAACCTCCCGCGGGCCTTCGGGACCCAGTCCCCAGTTGCGGTTGTCGCGGCTCATCGGGCCCGGCCTCCCTGGCGGATGGAGGCTGGTGGGTCTTTCGGGCGTGCTTCCCTGAGCGCCGCGATCTCGTCGAGGAGCCCGGCGTCCTCGAGCACCTCGAAGGTCCCCTCGCCCTCGAAGATCTCGTACGGCGCCCAGCCGACGCCGGTGAGCAGCTCGGAGGGGCGGCATCCGAGCGCACCGACAAGGCTCAGGAACAGGCCGAGGGCGGGGATCGTCCCGCCCGCCTCTTCGAGCTCGATCAGGAGCTTGACGCCGATCCCCGCCCGGTCCGCGAGCTCGTCGGGGGTCCACCCGAGCGCCTCCCGACGCGCGCGCAGGTTCGCCCCGAACCGCCCGAGCAGAGGCGCAGGGTCGCCGGCGGACCGCTGCCTGTCCCCGGCCACGGGAGGCCTCCCCGGGCGGGGCCCGGTCAGATATCCGCCGCGGACCTCGGCGACCCCCGGGATCCACCGCATCCCGGTCAGGAGCTCGGGCGGCTCGCACTCCACCCCCGCCGCCAGCTGCAGGAGGGTGTCGAGCCGGGGGCGGCGACCGCCCCGCTCCAGCAGGGCGACCTCCGTGCGGTGGATCCCCACCAGGCGTGCGAGATCCTCCTGGCCCAGGGCGGCCCGCATGCGCCGGCAGGCGAGCAGCAACCCGAACCGCTCGGCCGGGGAGCTCATCGCCCGACCCTCCTCCACCCGTCGGGCGCCCAGGTGACGGGACTCCCCCCGACGAGGATCTCGTAGCGGCCGGGCACGGGCCTCGCAGACCACAGACGGTCCCGGTCGAGCTCCCAGGCCAGCCCTTCCAGGAGCTCGGTCGGATCGGCCTCCACGCCCGCGGCCACCCGCAGGATGGTGTCGAGCCGGGGCATCCGCAGGCGCCGCTCCAACAGGCTGACCTCGGTGCGGTGGAGCCCGGCCCGCAGGCCCGCCTCCAGCTGGGTGAGGCCCGCCCTCCTCCGCAGTTCGATCAGGTTGGAGGCGAAGCGCTCCAGCGCCCGGGCGCTCTGCACCTCGTCGATCACGGGCGCTCCTCCTCCCCGCCCGGCCGCCACTCGATCCCGTCCAGGATCTCGTCCGGGGTCGTCTCCAGGGCACCGACCAGCCTGACCAGGGTCCAGAGGCGCGGCTCTATCCTCGCCCCCTCGATACTGCCGATGTGGCTCCGGTTGACGGCGGCGCGGTCGGCCAGCTCCTGTGCCGAGAGGCCCGCGCGCCTGCGGAGCCGCCTGACGTTTTCGGCGAAGCGCTCGGCACGATCGCTCATCGGCTCCTCACCGTCCCTCTGACCCGGCGACGTCGGTGAGGTAGGCGGCGAAGGCCCGCACCGGATCGTGCCTGGCGACGGCATCCTCGTAGCGTTCCCGGAGGTCTTCGTCCCACTCGTCCAGGCCTTCGACGATGTGTGTCCTCACCTCGCGCGCCATCCGGGTCCGGGACGACCACCTGATCGTGGTGGAGCCAGAATGCGAGGCGCCCGAGCGTGGCGACCTCCCTGACCACCCGCCTCGGGTCGGCGTGCTTGTGGAGGAGGTGGAGGTCGGCTGCCTTGCTGACGAGGGTGCCGAACACCGTGTCGCGGACGATCTCGACGAGCTGCTCCTCCGACATCCCGTCGAGACGGACGTGGGTCTCCCGCTCGCGTCTGGTCATCGGTCATCGCCTCCCGCATCCGCCCCCGGCTCGGCATCGTCGAGGGAGTCGAGGAGCCGGTAGCCGATGCCCCAGCAGTTGACGACGAACCGATGTCGTCCCGGGTCGAGCTTCCTGCGCAGCCGGCTCGCGTGGCTGTCGAGCGTGCGGGTCGGGCCCGACGGATGCCGCAGCCCCCAGACGGCCCTCAGGAGCTCGTCCTTCCGGAAGACGCGGGTCGGATCGCCCGCCAGCACCCGCAGCAGGAGGAACTCCTTCCTGGCGAGATGGACCTCCGCGCCGTCGACCGTGACCTTGTGGCGGGGTGGGTCGATCACGAGCCCGCCCAGCCGGACCACGCGCTCCTCGCCGCCGTGCCTGCGCCGGAGGATGCCTTGCACGCGGACCGACAGCTCGTCGAGGTCGAAGGGCCGCCGCAGGTAGTCGTCCAGGGCGAGCTCGGGGTCCTCCCTCAGCATCGCGATGCTCTCGCCTCTCCCCGCCAGCGCGAGGACGCCGACGTCGGGGAAGTCCGGGCGCCGCGTTCGTTCGCGCATGAGTGCTGGTGCCGTCCCGTTCGGAAGTGCGAGATCGACGATCAACAGGTCCGGCCGGGTGAAGCGGCACAGCCGCGAGGCCGCGGAGGCGTCTGCCGCAGGCAACGGGGCGTAGCCGTCCTCGCCCAGTCGCTCGGAGATCGCCTCAAGAAAAGGCTCCTCGGACGAGCAGACGACGACCGCGGCGATCAGGTGCTCGACGGGGCGCCTCATCGGGCATCACCCGGCTCGTCGTCCTCCGGTCGCTCCCCTTGGTCGGCACCTCCGACCGACACGTCCGGCTCCGGCTCGATCTCGTAGTAGCCTCGCCCTTCCGGGTCGGTCCGCGGTACGAAGCGGATGCCTTCGAGCATCCACTCGAGCGGCACTCCGAGCGCCTCGGAGAGGTGGAGCCATTGCGTGGCCTTCATTTCCTCCACGCCGAACAGGATCGCCACGAGGCTCACGGTGTCGATCCGGCTCCGCCCGCCGAGCTCGCCGATCGACATGCCGAGTTCCTCCATGCGCCCGCGGAGCTTCCGGCCCTGGAAGCTGAGGAGCGCGCGCGCTCGCTCGTCGGGGTCGTCCCGCCAGAGCCTCGAAGCCGCCTCCGCGTCTCCCCCCAGCTCGGCGATGGCAGCCAGGTAGACGTCCCTGCGGGCGCGTTCGTCGGGGTGCGGGTCGCGCGGGACCGACCCGACGGCTCGTTCCAGATAGCCGATCGCCTCTGCTCCCGGCGGCTCGCCGCCCCTGAGCCAGCCGACGAGCGCCCGGATGACGATCATTTCCCGGGCGCCCCGCTCCCCGATCCCCCGATTCTCGGCGTCGTCGATCAGGGCATCGAGGTCTTCCGTCACGTCCTCCAGCAGCGACAGACGTTGCGCCCCGTCGAGGCCGGGCGCCTCGCCCGTCCAGTCGAGCACGCCGAGCGCAATTCGCCCGACGATCGAGCGCAGTCCCGCCGAGACCCGGGCACGAGCCTGGGCCAGACAGCGCCCTGTCCTGGGTCCACATCCCTTCCACCGATCGAGCGGTCGGGACCGCCCGTCCCGGCCGCTCCGCTCGCGTCTTCTCGGCGCGAGGCCGAGCAGGCGACGGCGGCGGCGATCGGGTCCTCGACCGGCCGCCTCATCGGGCCTCATCTGTGACTTCACCCGCCGGTGGCTCCCCGGGCGCCGAGGGGTCGGGTCGGTCATCTCGGGATCTCCCCGGCCTCGATCGCCGCGAGGGTCGGCAGGATCGACCCTCCCTCCCTCCGCAGGAGGCCCACCGAGACGAGGTCCCGGATCGCGCGCTCGTAGGCGTCGACCTCCGGGCCCTCGGCGAAGAGGCTGAGGAGCAGTTCGGGTTCGGTGAGATGCGTCGGGTGGAGCCAGAGGACCCGCGCGAGGACCGACGCCTCGTGACGTCGGTCGCGGGCATCGTTGGTCTCACCCGGAATAGGGTTGGACTGCATCGGAAGGCGGTTCCTTTCGGTGCCGGGCCGGGGGCTGTTCTCGCAGCGCCCCGGCCATTTTCATAAGTGTCGATTCGAAGTTAGCGGGCTTCGGTACGACTTTCCGCTGTCTGGTCAGAACTGGCCCGGGGACCACGCGACAACCGGCGTCCTGCATATCCGGTTCGCTCCGGGAGGAGCGTCAGGCGGCGTGGGCGGTGATCTCGCGGTAGAAGGGCGTCGGGAGGGGGTGGCCCTCCCGACGCCCAGGACCCGCTCGCGCCGTGTGATGCCGGTCCAGGGAGTACCGACGATCGGCGGACGTGGAACACCTCAGGGAGTGGTGCCATCGCCTGTCTCAGGCCGTTGGGAATCGGCCGATGCCTTCGGTCTGAGCCGGTCGAGGACAAGCAAAGCAGATCCTGACCCCTGAGGCAAGTAAAGTTTTCTGAAGATAAGCCTTCATTGGTCGAAGGGCCGGAAGGCGGGCAGAGGGGGCATCCGAATGTAGACTCGCGCGGAGCGGGAGGCGCTCGGGGCCGGAGGGAGCGAGTGCTGCTTGATCGAACGTGAGGACGCTGAGGGGAGGGTGGCGACGCCGTGGGGCGAGGCCGCCGAGCTCAGGCAGCGGCGGCTTTACCCTGGTGGTCGCACCCCTGCCGAGGAGGTGGCGCGTAATCAACGCGAGCGCCTCTTCGGGGCGATGGTCGCCATCGCCTCGGAAAAAGGCTATGAGGCGACGACCGTGGCCGACGTCCTGGCACTCAGCGGCGTCTCGCGCAGCGCCTTCTACCGCCACTTCGCGAGCAAGTCGGAGTGCTTGACAACTGCGGTCACCGATTTTCTGGAGCCCGCGGTCGGCGCCCTCGATCCGCTCGACCGGAAAGGAAACCGGCGAGATCCCCAGGAGGTCTTCGAAAGCTTCTTCCGGCTCCTCCGCACCCAGGCTGCCGCATCGCGGGTCTTCTTCGTCGAGCTGCACGCGGCCGGCGAGGAGGGCGAGACGGTGGGCGACCGTGGTGTAGAAGCCTGGGCCGCCGCGATCCAAGACACCCTCGCCGATCATCCAGGCGAGAGCGCTCCCGACGCGACCCTGATCGGCCCCCTCGTCGGTGGGCTCAGGAAGCTGGTCCACTCCCGGCTGATCCGCGGGGAGGCCGGCGAGCTGCCGGCGCTCGCCCCGGAGCTCTGGCGTTGGATTGCCGGGGTGGGCCCGCCGCCGGGCCCATTCGAGACCCCGCGTCGCCAGCGACCGGTGTCCGGCTCGACGTTCCAGGGCTACACGCCCGCCGAACGGATCGCCGGCGCCGTCGCGGGCGTGGTCGCCGAGCACGGCTACGGCGCCACCACCACCGACGCGATCGCCGCGCGGGCCTCCATCTCACTCAGCACCTTCTATGCGCATTTCGCCGACAAGCAGGACGCGGTCTTGGCGGCGCTCGAGATGAGCGGGGCCCAGATCACGGCGTTGGCCGTGCCCGCCGCCCGCAGAGCCGACAACTGGATGGAGGGCGTCCGGACCTTGTACGAGGCGATCTGCGCCTACTTCTCCGCCGAGCCCGCGATGGCGGAGTTGGTGTTGGTCGGTGTGTACGGCGCCGGGCCGCGGGCATGCAAACGGCGGGATCGTGTGATCGACTCGCTCGCCGCCATGCTGGCGCCAGGGTTCGTCGAGAATCCGGAGGCCCCGGCGATCAGCTCCGAGGCGGTCGCGGCGACGGCCTACTCGCTGATGAGGGAGCAGCTTCGCCGCGAAGGCCCCGAGAGCATCGCCGCGGTTGTGCCGCTCGCCACCTACATCACGCTGGTCGGCTTCGTCGGGCCCGAGCAGGCGCTCGCCGTCGCGAACGGCCGGGCCGCCCGTCGCTGAGCGGCTCGTGCTAGACGGGATCCGGGGGCGGGATACGCAGCTCCTCCTCGGCGGCCTCTGCGCCGAGGTAGGGAAAGACCGCCGCGTACATCAGCTGAGGGATCTCCTCCTCTCCCAGCCCCAGTTCGCCTTCGGCGACCGCCTCTTGGACGCGGGCGAAGACGACGCCCCCGATGCCGAGCGCGGTGGCGCGGCTCGGTGAGTCGGGACCGCCCGCCTCCGCGCTGCCCTCGTCGAGCAGGTCGACCAGCCGGTTGAAGGTCTCGACGAACAGCCGCAGCGCCCCTTCCCCTCCATGCTGCGCCTCGACCGCCGCCAGCCGGGCGACCCGCTCGTCGGCGCGGAGAAATCGGAGCAAGGCGTAGGCCGTCGCGCGCATCCTGTCGCGCCAGCCGCTCTGGCCTGCGACCGCCTCCTGGGCGAGCTTGAAGAATTCGGCGTACGCCTGGGCGAGAACGGCATTGAAGTACGCGTCAAGATCCGCGTACCGCACATGGAAGTCGGCCGCATCGAATTCGGCCCGCTCCAAGAGATCCTCAAGCCGCAGGTCGGCGTAGCCGCGCTCGACGCAGAGGTCGAGCAGTGCCTCGCGGAGGCGACGATCCTCTTCTCGGGCCGCGTCGGTCATCGGTTCTTCGCAAAGGTAGTTCACCGACGCCGACCGAGGTGCCGGGACGCGGCGATGACGGCGCGACCGCCACGCCCTGGCCGGCGCATCAGATGGACGGCAAGAGAGGGTCGGGCGAGCGGACCGAGGGCGCCGTAGACCGCCAGGGAGATCGGCTCCCGCCCCGGACGCCACGCCTCGTCCTGGATCAGGTAGAGCGCCCCCATCGCCGCGAGGATCGCTTCATGGAGGCGCCCATCGGGCAGCTCGCCCACCCGCTGACGGGCACCGGCCGCGATCGTCTGCAGTCGCTCGGCCGCCTGCTCCCAAGACTCGTAGCGACGCAGGTGGCTGGCCCCCTCGGGATCCTCGTCGAGGTCGACGAGGGAGTCCAGGAGCGCGTTGAGGCCGCTGGCCCAGGGGAAGTAGGCGGACTCCACTCGCCGAACATCGTCCTCATCGACGTCAGGGGTGGCGGCCAGGGCGAGGAGCGCCCCGACGCAGAGGGACGATGCCGCGGCGGCGGCGATCAGCTCCCACCACTCGAAGCCGGACTCACGCCCGACCTCGGCAGCGGTCCGCTCCGACCACTCGTCGAGCTCGGCCTCGACCGGGGTGAACCGGAGGGCGTGGTTCAGCGCCTGCGATTCACGGCAGAGGCGGGCCTGGCGCAGCGCCGCCTCGCGCACGACCGGATAGGAGGGCAGATCGAGCAACGGCTCTCTGCACGTCCTGATCAGCTCCGCCAGGTAACCGCCGTCGTCCCGAATGGGGGCGAGCGCGTAGTAGTCCTCTTCGACGGCGTCGGGATCGAGGGCGACCTCGAAGGCGCGATGGAGGGCGAGCCCGTTCGCGAGCGGGTCGGCGCTCGGGCGCTCGGAGACGCCGTCGAGGTAATCGAGGATCGACTGGTAGGCAACGAGGCTGCGGGCGACCGGCGACCGGCGCTCGGACGGGGCGAGGACCGCCATCGCGGCGAGCCCCTCCGAGTTGGAGCCCTTGTCGCGGTGGGCAGCGAGGGCGTCGGCTCGCAGCAGCGGGTCGGGAATGGCCTCGGCACGAGCGAGGAGCCGACGCTGGGTAGACCGGGCCGCGGGGAAGACGCCCAGCCAGTACCGGCGGGCGGCGCCGACGAAGACACGGGCGGACCCGACCTGCCTCGGTCGGCGGCGGGAGGTGAGGAGCGCGGCGGTCGGGCTCATTCGCGGACGCGGCAGCTGCGCAGGATCGTGGTGGACAAGCTCGGCCGCGGAGAGAACGTGTAGGTGGCCCGTGCGAACGGGAAGGAAAGGACGTGGAAGCGCGGCGGCAGGGGGCAGCTCGCGCTCAGGTAGCTGTGGCCGACGCCGTGGGCGAGGTAGCGGCGCCCGAGCTTGATCTGGAAGGAACGCAGCCGTGGCCAGTGACCGAGCGTGGCCGCCACAGGTGCCCGCATCAGCAGCCCGTAGGCGCCGTCGTGGACCCGGCGCAGGTAGAAGGGAAGGACGAAGGAGACCGGCGGCGTGGCCGAGTACGCGTGGACCCAAACCGCCGGGCGGCCGCCGGAGCGGCCGTTGAAGGCGAGGACGCCGGCGTGGGCGAGGATCGGCTCTTCGGGGTTCAGTGGGACTTCCGCGTCGATCGTGCCGCGCCCCACCAGGGCGGATCGACAGCGGGCGAGCGCCTGGCTTTGGGTGGCGTTGCGAAGCCGCGCCCGCGGGCAGCGCGGCAGCCCGACGGTATCGAGGCCGCCTCGGGCGCCGAAGGCGACTTCGAGCCGGGTGAGCCGCGGCGAGGCCACCCCTCCGACCGCCCGGACCGATCCACTCAGGGTGATCGAGATCGGCACCGGGCGGTGCCGGGGCAGCCGCTGGGGTTGGATCGAGCCTTCCAGCGACACGATCACCCCGTCGCGCCCCGAGGTCTCGGCGCCCGCGCCCACCGCGAGCAGGCCCGCGATGCCGAGCGCCATGGCCGACACGACCGCGACCAGCCTCCACCCCGCCCGCCGCCGGTGCGACGCCCGCCCGCTCACTGGAACCTCGACGGCTTGAACGAGCAGTAGTTGAAGCCGAAGGAGACGATGGCGTTGTTGGCGCGGTTGCCTTCGTGGATGAAACGGGCCGAGACCCGCTCGAAGCCGGCGACATCGTCGGCGCGCAGCACCTTCACCATCTGGCCGAGGTAGGCCTTCTCGTGGCCGAGCGCGGTGAACCATCGCTTGAGGGTTGCGCGATCGGCCGCCGGGCGCGGCACGGTCGCGATCGAGCGCACCGTGCCCGCGAAGATCCGCTCGGCGCGGGCGAACTTGCGTCCCGCCACGGCCAGCCGTTCGGCGCGAACGTCGCCGCGGACCCCGCGGACCGCGCGTTCGGTGGCGTCGGAGCCCGGCTTGCAGATCCGCTCGAGGCGGGTCACGTATTCGACGCGGGTCGGTTCTTCCGCCGCGCTCGCGACGCCGATGCCGACCAGCGCGGCGAGCAACAGAGTCGCACCGCCCAAGATCCATCGCCATCTCCGCGCCGCGCCGGTCACCGCGTCGCCTCCGCGGTCCTCGGCATCGGCGGCTCCGGCAGGAGGCGATCGAGCCAGGCAGGTGTGCTCCAGACCCGATCGCCGATCACGAGCATCAGGGCCGGCAACAGGACGATGCGCACCACCGTCGCGTCGATCAGGACGGCAACCGTGAGTCCCAGCCCCATCTGGCTCACCGTCGCGACCGGGGCGACGGCAAAGGAGGCGAAGACCGCCGCCATGATCGCGGCCGCACCGGTGATGACACCGGCGGTCCGATCGAGACCGAACCTGATCGCCGCGGCAGGGTCGCCTTTCTCAAGGTAGCTCTCACGCATACGGGCCAGAAGGAAGACGGCGTAGTCGATCGAGAGGCCGAAGGTGACGCCGAAGATTGCCGCCGCACCGACCGTATCGATGTAGGAGTGGCCGCCGAGCGGATACCCGGCGGGGATCTTGCACGCGAGGGTGACGACGCCGATCGCGGCACCGACCGAGAGCAGGTTCAAGGCGACCGCGAGGGCGGCGAGGAGCGGCATCCGCAGCAGCGCGACGAGCATCAGGAAGGTGATCAGCACGATCGAGCCGATCACCAGCGGCAGGCGCGACTTGGTCGCGCTGCCGTAGTCATTGAGGACGGCGGCCCCACCGCTGACCCCGGCGACGTAGCCCGGCCGGGATTCGATCGTGGCCGCGAGCGTCTCCAGTTCGGAGCCCAGGCGGCGCGAGCCGGCGGTGTTGAAGCCCGCGTCGGGGACGATCAGGTACCGGGCGGCGGTGCCGCCGCGGTCGATGTCGATCACCTCGGCGGCGAGCGATCGCCGGATCGGGTCGGCGCCGTCGATCGCCGCCGTCACGAGGAAGCCGGAGTCGAACAGGCGCGGCGAGACCGCGTGCAGGTGGGCCAACCTGCCGCGCAGCTTCGCCGAGGAGCTCGACACGCGCCGGTCCGCCCGCCGCAACCCTCGTTCGAGCGGGGCCGTCCGTGCGGAGCCTTCCCCCAAGCCGGCACCGAGCGCTTCGATGCCGACGGTCAGTTCGCCGAGGCCGACGGCGAGCCGGTCGGATGCGGCGTGCAGCGTTTCGAGACCGCCGCTGAGGCGCCTGCCTTCGTCAGCGAGGCGACGGGAACCTCCGTGGAGTCGCTTGCCGCCCGAGTACAGCTTCGCCAGGCCCGAGTTGAGCGTCGCCGCCTGTTCCCGCAGCCGCGCGAGTTCTTCGCGATCGCTCTCCAGGACTGAGGCCAGGACGACGGCCTCGTGCGCGGCGGTGGTGTCGCCGGGGTCCGCCTCCGCCTGCGCTTCGAGACGGGCGGCGAGCTTGCGCGCTCGCTTCAGGCCTTGGCCGGTCAGGTTGGGCAGCAGCGTGCCGAGGCCGAGGGAGAGGTTGTAGGCACCCGCGGAGGCGACGCGCTGGCCGTCGGCAAGCCGCTTCGAGCCGGAAGCCAGGCGACCGAGCGCCTGCGACGCTTCGCGGCCGCCGTCGTCGGCGCTGCCGAGGCCGCCGGTGATCAGCTCGGCCCCTTCCCCGGCGCGCGCCGAGCCTTCGCTCAGCAGTTCGCTGCCGGCGGAGGCTTCGGCGAGACCGCTGCGCAGCTTGCCGACCGCTTCGGAGACCTGTCTCAGCCGCGGGCCGAGCCGGGCCAACTGCTTGAACGCCGCCGATCCGCCGGGCTCCAGATCGGCGGCCAGGGACCGTAGCGGTCGGGCGCTGGCCGCGATCGCGGCCGGACCGATCACCGCCTTGACCACCGGCAACGCCGCGATCCGCCGTTGGGTCGCGGTCAGGAAGCCGAGGCCGGAACGGGTGGTGATCGGACCCCGTCGCGAGGCCACGGTGAGGATGAACGGCGCCTGCCAGCCGGCGCCGACGGTGGCGGAGATGGCTTCGGAGTCCTTGCGCGCGGAGCTCGAGGAGGACAGCTCGTCGACCCCAGGCGAGCCGGTGTCGAAGGCGAGCGCCGGCGTCGAGATCGCCAGCAACGGGACCGCGATCGCGATCGCGGCGATCGCCGGGCGCCGCAGCGCCGCCGAGGCGGCCGCCGCCACCCGGGAGCCGGAGCCGGGACTGATGCGCCCGATCCGACCGGCGTTGATGCGCGGGCCGAGCAGGGTCAGCAGGGCGGGCAGCGCGATCCACGCGATCAGGACGGCGATGGCGGTGACGGTGGCCAGCGCCGTCGCCAGTGACACCAGCAGGGTCCCCGGCTGGAAGAAGGCCGAGAGGAAGATCGACAGGAAGAGCGTGGCGCCGGCGACCGCGGTGGTGCGCCCGGCGCTGCGCCGGGTGAGTGCGGCGGCGTGGGCAGGCGGGTGTCCGGCGGCGAGCTCCTCGCGGAAGCGGGAGACGATCAGCAGCGAGTAGTCGACGCCGAGGGCGAGGCCCATCATCGTGCAGACGACGAGCGAGAGGGCGTCGATCGGCATCAGCGAGGTGAGGAAGACGAGGACGCCCCGTCCCGCCAGGACCGTCATCGCCCCGAAGGCGAGCGGGACGAGGGCGGCGAGCACCGACCGGAAGACCAGCAGCAGCACGATCAGGAGCAGTGGGGCGGCGAGGAGCTCGGCGCGCTCGGCGGCGGAGAGCGATTGGTGCTGGAGCGCGCGGGAGATCGTCGCGTAGCCCGACTGGATCGCTTCGAGCGGCGCGTGGACGTGCGCGGCGAGATCCGCTTCCAGCCGGGGAACCGTCTCCCGCATCGCGTCCGCCAAGGGCTGGTGGAAGTCGAGCACAACCAGGGCGTGGGAACGCGCGGTCGGCGCCGCGCCAGGCGACGGCGTCGGCAGCTTGCGCGCCGCGGGGGCGTCGTCCCAGGGCGAGATCACGGTGACGCCCGGCTCGCGGCGCAGAACCGCTGCCAGCCGCGGCCCCTGACGTTCGATCGCCCCCGCCGGACCGCGGAGGAGGACGACGAACGGGGAGGAATGGCCGAAGTGCGCCCGGGCCAGTTGTTCGCCGCGGGCCGAAGAGGTGCCCCCGATCGCCAGCGAGGTCGGCCGCAGGTGTCCCTCCACCCCGAGGCCGACGACCCCGAGGACGGCGACCAGCGCCAGGGTCACGGCAAGCGTCGCCACGGCGCGCCGGCGCGCCAAGCGTCCATCAACCGGCGGCTCGGCGTTCAAGCCGCCCACCGCCCGCGCGCTCGTGGTCTTTTCGGCGAGGGCGTCTCCTCATCTCTCCCTGCTCACTCCGTGCCGGAGCGATGAAAGCACACGGCGCTACCGAAGGCAAGGAAAGTTTTCTGAGGGATAGCGCCCTATCTCAGCCGGCTCGAGGTTACGGCCTACTCCCTCGGCGGCATCCGCCGACCCCGACCAACACGTGGAGCCGGCGCGTCCTGCCGCTGTGGGCGGCGAAGGCCGCCTGCGCGTCGCCCCGCTTCCGGCACAGCGAGCGGCTGTTGACGAGGATGCCGTGGTAGCCGCCGGCGAGCGTGAGGACCGCCCGGGACAACGGGACGTCCGGTAGCGATCCGAGCCGGACGCCGAGGCGACCGTGAGCGGCGGTCGTACGACCGTACAGGTCGAAGCCGAGGGATCCGGACGAGGAGCGGAGCGCCGCCACCAGGCCGGGAAGACGATGCCGCGGCGCTCGTAGGTAGAGCGACCCGCCGAGCGGTTCAGGCAGGAAGGAGCTTTCCAGGCGCACGGAGCCCAGCCGCGAGCTTCGCGGACACCAATCGGCGGCGACCGAGCGCGGGCAGAGGCCGCGAATCCGGCGAAGGTCTAGCAGCTCGCCCGCAGGCAGGGTGAAGCCGACACTCGCGGGCGTCGCTTCGCCTTCACCATCGCTCATGACCGCGCGAACGCCGGGATGCCCGCCACGCCCCTTCGCGCCGAACAGGCGGAGGGAGATCTTCGGGTTGAACGACAGCACGGCACATTCGCCGACCTGAAACCGGGAGAAAAGCGGTGCCATCTGACCAAGGCTGGTGGTCGCGGTTCCCGTGATCGCCATCGGTTCGCAGTCGGTGGGGTTGCGGATGAAACCGGGTCGGTCGAGGTCGATGCGGAGCCCGCGCAACTGCAGCGGGACCCCTTCGAGCATCAGCGGCAAGGGATCGGCGCGAGCGCTGATCTGAGCGGTGGCTGCGTCGACGTCCACGGCGACCCGCTCGACGAGCGAGCCGAGTTCCAGAAGCCCCTCCCGGCCGGAGACGACAATCGCGAGGCTGTACGGTGCCCCCTCATATGGACCGCCCACGTAGACCGTGCCATCAACGCTCAGCGGTTCGGTCCCAACCCCCGCTTCCACTCGCGCGCTACCGACCACGGTGCCGATCGGGGTAGAGCCGATGTTGGCTATAAGCCCCGGGGGCAAGGTCACTTCGAAGGTGCCGAACTGCTGATCGCCGTCTTCGCGTGACAGGTCGATCACCAGCGGCGATCCGCCGCCGGCGAGCCCAGATTCGGTGCCCGCCTGGAATGAGGGTGCCGCGGGACGCTCGGCTTCCGGCGACGGGCACGATTTGCCCTCGGCCCCCGCGGAGATGACGAATGTCGAGGTTCGGGTGATCGGCCGGCCGAAGGGTGCGGTCGAAGGCGTAAAGGTCGTTTCGGTCGAGTACGTTCCGCAAGTTGGAGGGTTGACCAGGGGCGCCCGGGCACCCCCGGAGAATTCAAGCCGCAACTCGGTGAACGGCAGCGGCGGCATCTCGGGGATGGTCGCCTTGAGGCGCCCGTCGGTCGGGTCGGCGTCAAGACGACCGGGGATCTTCAGCAGCGTGCCGGTGGCCGCGTCTTCGATCACAATGTAGATCGCGTAGCTCGCTCCCGGCGGATAGATGCTCGGCGTAGCTAGGTAGATCGTGCCGTCGAGGTCGTGATCCACCAGCGGGGTCTGCACCGTGACGGAGCCGAGCCGCGAACCACTCGGACAGTTCGCCGGGCTTTCGTCGAACACCGGTTCCTCCGCCCGGGGAGGACTTTCCAGGCCGATCCCCGCAGGAGAACAGCCGGTGAGCCAGGATCCGGCGGCCGAATTGAGTGTGACCCCCTTCGGCAACACGACCTTGAGCGCGCCGATCGGTGCCGCGCCGATGTTTTCGATTCCTTCGTATTGCGCGGCTTCGACCTCGACCCCGAAGGCGGTCGGGGCCGAGGTCGCGGGGGCGGTCGTGACCCTGAGCCCTGGGCGAAACGGGACGGCGTCGCAACCAACGAGCGAGTACGGGTTCCCACCGCCATCGCGCAAGGTGGCACCGGTCACCACGGTCTCCGGCGGCGTGTCGTACGAGGAAACGACGAGAGTGGCGCGCGGCGATTCATCGCACGCCGCCGGGACAGTCAGCAGCGGCCTCTCCGGCACCCCCGCCGCACAGCCTTTGGTTTCGCCTTGGCTGCCCGGGCCGACGCACGTCCGCTGCGCGTCGTGGGCGGGATCGGCGGGGGTCCCCCAAATTTCCTCTTCGACCCCGAGAACCGCCGGCCGGACAGGCAGGTTGGAGATGAGGCGAGTCGCGCCCGACGACCCACTGCCGATCAGCCTGACACTCTGGATCACCATTTTCCCCGCTATCGCGGCCCCGAAAGCGGCCGCATAGCCGGGCGAGGGGACAAGGTTATAGACCGGCAGGACAGCGGACCCGATCCCGGCGAGTTCGCCACGCAAGACACCCACCTGGGTCTGAACTTCGCAATGGGGTACGAGGCCCTCGAATTCGTTGCGTCGACACCGAGGCACGGCGGGCGCATTGCCCAGGAGACCCGGCGGCAAAGCGATCTGAACCGTGTGGAGCACGCCATCCGGTTCTCCACTTGCCGTCGAGTTCATCGCGAATGTGACATCGAGAGCGAAGGGATGGGATGCCGCTTGGTAAACGACGGCACCGCTGGGGTCCCGAACGGCCACGCCGAAGTCGGTCACCCCAAAGTCGGCGAGGGCAGAAGACGGCACACCGAGCATCCATGCGCATGCAAAAAGGAACAGCAGCTTGATCTTCCAAGATCCCATGTGATGCCCAAGAACCGACGCTCCATGACTCCGTGAGACAAGCTGGCGAACCCATACCTCGAATCGTCAGTCGGACGCTAAATGATAGCGCCGAAGATTCCGAGGATGAGGAGGTTTCCACGCACCGACAGCGAGCCGTCCGGTGAGCCGCTTCCCTTATTCCCCCGTCGCTGTGTAGGCGATCGTCCCCAGGACTTCCCCGGCGGCGAATGAATCGGGACGACCCAGTCGCGTTCGGGCCGGGTCCGGTGGAGGCGAGGACGAGCTGATATTCGGCGTCGGCCAGGCCGGTCGCGAGTTCAGGTTCGAGGTCCTTGATGAAGAACTGGCCGCCCCCGACCTGGATGAATCGAGGCCGCCGGTCGTCTTCACCTGCCCGGTCGAACCCGTTCGGGGCAAGGACGCCGCCCCCGATCGGGAAGGTGAAGGCGCCCGGATGTTCGCCGGGGAAGATCGGGGTTCACGGCGACGAAGAAGCTCGCCAGGTTGGATGAAGCGCGCCGCGTCGAGCGGCCAGGCCCTCGGGCTGGCGCATCCCGTCGGCGATGGATTCGCCCCGGTCGGAAGCCGACTAGGGTGGTGCACTCACCCAGTCCGCGCGGACGACCCGAGCGGGACCAAGATCGGTATGTCGGCAGCCTCGCCGGGCGGTCGGAGTCTCGCCGTCAAGCGGTGCCTCTCGCGGCCCAACACCCGAACGGCCGCCTCGAAGGGAGCGGCAACCGATGGTGTCATCCCGGCGGAGCTCGCGGCACCGGGCCGCATTGCGGCCCGGTGCCTGCACTTGCCTCCTCCGTCCTACTAAGGCTGGATACGCAGATACCCACCAGTCTGTCGTTCCAGAACGAAGCGGCTGTTGCTGATGATCGCTTCATTTTTGCCGACCATGAGGCCGAGCGACGCAAATTCGAAGGTGCCCCCCGGTGTCGACCTGGCGATCAGCCTCCCGGTCACCACTATTTCCGACCCCCAGCTACAGGTTTTTGAAGGAACCGATTCAAGCTGAAATCTCACCACCTTTCCGCCGCCGCTGCCGGTCCATTCGACCGCAGGAACCGCACCGAGTTCGATTGCCGTACCTTCCAATTCGACCGTTTCGGCGCGTTCGACCCGGCACGTCGGGGTACTGATTTCGCATCCACCCAACCACTGGGGCGTCAAGACCGACGTGGTCTTTCCAGCACCGCCTCCCGTCGGGTTTTCCACAGATCCAGCGAAGAGAGCTTGGCATTCATCGATTTCTACATTCGACAGCCCCAGTTTGAACTTGAGTGTGAACGGAACGAGGGTGCTGAAGTAACTCACCGATTCTCCAGCCGGTATAACCACTCCGGTCGGTGGAGCCACCCATTCTTCACCAACGAGGTACCACCGGGGAATACCAGGCGAGTCGGAGGACAGCGCCAGAGGCTTCCCAGACGTGGCGGTCAAAGCGAATTCGGATTGTATTTCGAAAGTGGAGGTTCCAATATTCAGGTGAGGCGTTCCCGCAATTTGATACTGACCAGGCTGACTAGAATTCGAAACCGCTTCGAAAAAACCGGTCACAGTGATTTCGGGAGCGAGAGCACAAGTTGCGCCATTGTTTTCGAGATGGAGGACGGCCATCGTCGTTCCGCTATTCGGTTCAAGCCTAACTCGTTCTTCGTCGGCTTCGTCTCGAGCATAGCCCTTCAGTGGTTCGAAAAGTATAGTCCCGCCGGCGACTTTACAGCTGGGCACGCTGACCACGCATCCGGTAAGTTTGAGAGAAGTCCCGCTGAGCGTACCATTGCCGCCTCCGGCGGGGTTTGAGGCGGTTCCCGACGTCGACAGGCCAGTGCACGTCATCGTGACCGTAATCAGTGAAGATTTCCAACTGATTTTGGTTACGCCGATGGTATGTCCGGTAAATGCCCGGTCGCCGCCTTCTTCCGCGATCGAGCTGATGGTCGCCCAGTGCTGAGTAGCTGCGACAGCCGAGCTCGTGGCGGCGATCGCTGTGATGGTGAGCATGAGTGCAGCCACACCCAACACCTGGCGCGTTCGTTTGAAACCCCGATGGTTCATCTCACATCTCCTTCCGAGCTTGCTCGGATCGTGGTCAGACCGAGCGATCCTCCCTGTTATTCCCAGGTCGTTCCTCGCAAATGTGGGAAATGGCGGGCGTATGATCGCGACATGCTGTACAACGTCGCGGGCTGACGCGATGCGCTCACGTCGGGGAGGGTGGATCAAGACGGTCGAGCTGGAGTGCGATCGTCAACTCACTCATGCGTTCGTTCAGCGAGCTTCCGAGCCGCTCCTCCACCAGCCGCAGACGATTCGTCACCGTTCGGCGGTCGACGTCCAAAGCCGCCGCCGCCGATGTGACGTTGCCTCGGGTGGCAAGGTAGGCGCGCACCGTCTCACGTAGGACGCCGCCGCGGTCGGACTCGTCGAGGGGAGCGAGATACAACTGTCGGAGGGAAGTCGCGGTGAGATCGTCCTGCATCGCCGAGGCCAACAGGGCGACGTCGGCGTAACGGGCGCTGATCTCGGGTCGACGGACAGCGACCGCCAAGGCCGCCTTCGCCTGTTCGTGAGCCAGTCGCCACCCGGCCCGACCCTCGGCGGGCTCACCGATTCCGATCCGTACGCGAGACGGTAGGCCGCCCCTGATCCTCTCCTCTATCGCCGCCGGCTCGAGCCTTCCCCTCGATCCCAGCCAGACCCAAAAGGAGCCCTCTTCGCCGGAGACGATCAACCTGCGGGCGTCGATGGGGCTGGTGAGGGTACCGACAGCCTCGCGGGAGTCAGGACCCCGGAATACGAGCGCCAGGTGCCAGCGCGCGAAGTCATAATCGATCCCGCCCGTCTCGATGAGCTCACCGCCGAGAAGACGGCGCACCGCCTCCGCCCGGCGGCGGTCGGGAGACGAGGGACGCTCGCCCGCCTGCTCATCCACGTATGCGGCGCTGATCGTCGCGACCGTGAGGTCGGTCCGCGCCGCCAAGGAACGCAGGATCGGCCCCATGAGGGCCGGCGAAACGTCCTGCCGCGCGGCCTCCTGCGCGACGAAGTCGATGAGCACGGCATGACCCGCGAGGTAGCGACGGAGCATCGTCTCCAGCTGGAGTTGCCGTCGGGCGGCAAGGCGCGCCTGGCCGATGAGGGGCAGCGGAACGCGAAGCGGTAGGTCGTCGGGCCGGTCGATCGAGTCGAGAGTGAGATCGATCGCAGCGTCGGTGGCTCGCCGCAGGCCGTCGAGATATTCGGCGTCCCGACGGCCATCGACTTCGCCGATGGAGAGGACTCGCGCGAAGACGGCCTGGCTGATCTCCGGCCGGCGCATCCGCAATCCGGCAAGCAGGTTGCGACGAAGGTCAGCTGGCAAGATCTTCATCTTCAAGCCTGCGCCGACATCTGGCCCTTGTGAGCCGCTGTCCGCTATTGCCCCTGCGCCGTGTAGCTGACTGTCCCCAGGACTTCGCCCGCCGCGAAAGAGTCGGGCCGGCCGAGCGGCCTGACGAAGGCTTCGTTGAAGGCCTGTGCGACGGTGGCGCTCACGGTCAGCGGGGCGCCGGACCCGGTGATCGTCCGCGCCGCCGGTTCCGTGGCGAAGGCGCCCGCGCCGAGCCCGAGCAGCGATCCGGCGGCGTTCGGGCCGGGACCCGAGGCGGCGAGGACGAGCTGGTATTCGGCGTTCGCGGTGGCGGCGGCGATTTCGGGTTCCAGGTCCTTGACGAAGAACTGGCCGCCGCCGACCTGGATGAATTCGAGGCCGCCGGTGGTCTTCACCAGGCCGCTGGAACCATCCGGGGCGAGGACGCCGCCGCCGATCGGAAAGGTGAAGGTGCCGGGGTGTTCGCCGGGGAAGATCGGGTTGACCGCGACGAAGAAGCTCTGCAACTTGGCGGCGAAGCCGGGGTCGATCGTGAGTTCGAGCCTGCCCGCGGGCGCGAGGCCGACCGTCGCCGGTTCGACCGCGGTCCCCGCGGCGCCGAGCTTCTGCCCGGCACGGAAGACGCCCGGCAGGCGCAGCTTCTTGCCGAGGCGGGTGGCGACCTTGGCCGAGAGGCGCATCGCGGTGGTGGTGAACTCGGTGCCGAAGCCGGTGCGTTCGCTCTCGAGCCTCGCGCCGGACGAGAGCTTCAACTGGCCGCCGCCGAGCTTCGCCGCGAAGGGCGAGGAGGCGCGCGTCGTCTTCAGTTGCAGCGAGCGCAGCGGCAGCCTGCGGGCGCCGGCACGGAAGACCAGTTGTCCGAGGTGTTCGATCGTGCCGACGGATTCGATCGGTTCGAGCTTGCCGCCCGCGACCGGGAAGGCGACCGCGCGACCGCGCACCGTGACCCCGCCCCGGCCTTCGAGCCTGACGCCGGAGCGGTGCAGCAGGCGCGCGAAGGACGGCGCCAGCCGAAGCGTCGTCTGGCCGGTGGCGACCGGGTCATAGCCGGCCGCGCCCGCCGAGGGGGCAAGGAGAAGCCCGACGACCACCGCCGCCGCGAGCATGCGGGCCATGATCCTCATTCCTTCACCGCGCAGCTCTTGGTCACCGTCGCGTGGAGGCTCTGGCCGTCGGCGAAGGCGAAGTCGGCGAGCGCCAGCGGGAAGGAGGCGGTCCTGGTGCCGCGCGGCGCCGGGCAGGATGCCTCGAGGAAGCCGCGTCCTTCGCGGGCGGTGCGACCGATCGTCATCTTGATCCGGTTGACGAAGCCCCATTCGCCGAGCGCCTGCGGCAGTTCGGCGGAGAGCTTCGTCCCATAGCGCCCGTGGGCGAGGTGCGTGATCGCGAAGGGGACGACGAAAGAGCTCGGGAAGGGCTGGGTCGTGTAGATCTGGGCGAGCACGGCGGGGCGGCCGTGGCTCAGTCCGTCGAAGGCGAGGAGGCGGCCGGTGGTCCGGTAGACGCCCTGTTCGGGGAGGACGACGCTGGCCCAGAAGTGACCCGAGCCGACCAGCGAGGACCCGCAGCGCGCCAGCGCTTCCTCGGTGGTCGCGGGCCTGATCCGCTCGACCGGGCAGAGCGGCACGGCGCCGGTGTCGAGGACGCCGTGGCGGTTGACGTAGATCGTCATCCGGGTGAGCTGGGACGGCACGCCGCCGGTCGTCGAGGCGATGTGGCCGGCGAGGAAGACGTCGATCGGCGCAGGCTCGGCGCGCGGCAGGCGGAAGGGCTTGACCTGGGTCGTGATCGAGACGCGCAGGGTACCTTCCTGGACCACCGCGGCGGACGATGTCGCCGCGATCACCAGCGTCGCGACGAGACAGAGCGGTGCGAGGAGGCGGCGGCGCCTCGTCGGGAAAGGAAGCAGGGCGCGCACGTCGCAAGGCTCAGGTGAACCGGGTCGGTTCGAAGCGGCAATAATCGAATTCGAAGGCAAGCACCTGGTTGTTGGCCTGATTGGCGTTGTTGGTCAGCTTCACCACCAGCTTCTCGGCCTCGCCCTTCTGCCCCGCGCGCAGCTTCGAAGCGACCTGTTCGAAGAGGCCGGCCTCGACTGAGACCTTCCCCAGCCAGCGGGAGAGCCGGCTGCGGTCGGCAGGTGGCGGCGGCACCGCCTTCAGTTCGCCGATCGTCTTCTTCAGGGAGCGGGCGGCCCGGGAGAACCGGGCCGCGGCGGAGCGGAGCTTCCCGGCCCGCACCTCCTGCTTAACTCCGGCGAGGATCCGTTCGTTGGCCTGGGTGTTCGCCTGGCAGATCGGCTCGACTGCTTCGCGGTAGCTCGCCCGGGTCACTTCGGCGGCGGGCGCCGGAGCGGCGCTCGGGACGAGCAGCGCGGCTCCGCAGAGCAACGCCGGCGTGGCCCGCGCGAACCAGGTCTTCGGCCACCGGCCCACGGCGCCGCCTACCAGGGGAGGCGGTGATGGAGGACGGCGGCCAGACGGGCGCTGCCCTTCTCCCTCGCCGCCTTCGTCTTCTTGTGCGCGACGCCCTTCTTATGGCGCTTCTTGCATTGCACCTGCACCGCCGGTTCGGTCTGATTGCGGCGACCGTTCTGGCCGACGAAGGTGCTGATCGCCCGCTGGGTGCCTTTGCAGAGGTTGGTCGAGTTGACCAGCAGGCCCTTCTTGCCGCCGAACATTTCGAGCGTGAACCTCGTCACCGGCGCGTCAGGGACCATCGCGAACGTGTTGCGGATCCGGGAGGCGTCGGAACCCTTCACGTGCAGCGAGTTGATGAAGCCGACCAGGTCGATGTCGATGTCCTTCGAATGGAGCGCCGCGACCAGGTCCGGCAGCTGGCGTTCGCCGCCGTTGGAGCGCAGGAAGACGGGGCCTTCGAGCGGTTCGGAGAGCAGCGGCGTCACCGCGACCGCGTGGCCGTAGACCGACTTGACGGGACATTGTTCTCCGTTGCCACCGCCCGCGTTGAACTGGACGCGGGTGCAGGTGGTGCCGATGTGGCCCTGTTCGAGGAACTCGGATTTCGGCAGCGTCACCACGGCGCGGCCGATGTTGGCGTCGCCGGGCCGCGGGGTGACGACGGCCTTCAGCTTCGGCAGCCCGGCCCGCTTCGTCGGCCCCTTCAGCATCAGCTTGACCTTCGGCTTGAAGCCGAGCGACGCGCAGTCGGCAGCCTGGAAGTGGGTGGTCACGGTGACCGGCCGGTCGTCCGCTTCGGTGGCGAAGTTCGTCCCGGAGCCGAGCACGGTGCTCGCCGTCGAGGTCGGTCGGCAGTTCGTCGGGTTGAGGACGAATTCGGGGCGGTCCACATACACCCTGATGTCGCGCAGGTCGACGGGGATGCCGTCGATGATGTGGGGGAGCGGATCCGAGCCCGCCGCGTCGACCGAGACTTCCGCGGTTTCCGGATCGACCTTGAGCGCCTCGCGGACCACCACGGTGCCGAGGTCGAAGGGCCCGGCCTTGGCCGCCGTGATCGCCACGATCGAGAGGTTCGAGCCGTTGTAGGGGCCGGCGAGGTAGACCTTGCCGGGGACGTAGGTGAGGGAGGATCCGACCCCCGCACCGACCAGGGTGTGCCCGATTTCCGAAGCCTGCGGGCAGCTCGGGCGTTCGAGCTCTTCCTGGCCGCCGTGCTCGGTCCGTTCCCTCGCCTTGGCGGCGGCGATTTCCGCATCGCCGCAGAAGGGAAGGCCCGCCAGCTTGCCGGTCACCCCGGGCGGCAGCTTGATCGAAAAGTGGGTGATCTCCTGTTCGGAGTCCGTACGAAACAGTCGCACATTGAACGGTGAATACGAGCCGGCCGCGTTGTTGGTCGTGCCCGCGATCAGGCCCGGTTGGAAGGGCGGCGTGCCGCCGGAGGGGCAGGGGCTGGCGTTGGGGCCGGTTTCGATCTGCATGCTCGATTGCCGTTCGACCGGGTTGGTGGGAGCAAAGAACGGAAAGAGCCTGGAGACGGTCCGGTATTCGCCGCACGTCGGCGGGGTCGCCAGCGGTGCGCGGGCACCTTCGCGGAAATGCAGGGTGAAGTCCGAGAAGGACACCGGCGGCAGATCCGTGAAGGTGGTCGTGAGCCGGCCGGTCACCGGATCGGGCCTGACTTCGCCCGCCTGCTTGACTATCACGCCGCGCTCCGGGGCGCGCAGGGCCATGTAGATGGCGATAAGGGAGTGAAATTTATTCTCATAGGGAGTCGCCAGATAGAGGGAGCCTTCGATCGGTTCGTCAAGCACCGGGCTGTGCGCGACCACCGAGCCCAGCTTCGATCCTTCCGGGCAGCCGCCACCCGGTGGCGTGTCGACCTGTTCGGCGGCGTACTGACCTTCCGAGCAGGTGGAGATGCCTTCCGCGAAGGAGGGATTCGCGGTCAGCCCTTCCGGCAAGACGACTTCCACCTTCTGTGGCTCGGTTTCAGCCGTGCCGCCGGGGCTCGTGAACCCTTCGTTCGGCAGCGTCAACTGGAAGTCGAGGCCTGACGGCGACGCGGCCGAACGGGACGTGGGCTGGGACGCGACCTTCGGTGAGAAGGGAACGTTGGCGCACCCCGCCGGCGGCGTCGCGTTCCCGCCCGGATCCCGGGCATAGGCGATCGCGGTCGAGTAGACGTCCGGAGCCAATTTGGAGGCGATGGCTGCTTCGAGGGTGAGCGGCGACGAGCATTCGGCCGGCAAGGTCAGGAACGCTTCATGGGGGCCGACAAAGGGGTTCGAGACAACTTCACCGTTGCCGATCTTGTAGCTCCGTTCGCCATCGTGCCTGGAGTCGGCCGGAACGCCCCAGATGGTCGCTTCGATCGACGTGATCTCGGTCGGGAAGATGGCTTCGTCGCGTAGCCCGTAGTGGAACGGGCCTTCTTCAGTGATCAGCGAGAAGTTCTGGAAGCCATTTTTCCCGGCGAGGCTGAAGCCGATCTGACCCGCCATCCCCGGCGGCGGGACCATGTTGTACAGCGGGCCGAGGACGATGCCGCCGAGGGCCGGAAGGTCGGCCCTGACGACCCCGACCTGGGTGTTGGAGGCGCACTGCGGCGTGAAGCCCTCGAATTCCTGACGCGAGCAGCGCGGCAGCGCGAAGGGATTGCCGATCAGCCCGGGTGGGAGCTTGGCGACCAGGTTCCGCATTTCGCCGCCTTCGGGAGCGCCTTCGTGGGTGTTGACGTTGAAGGCCACGGTGAGCGAGTAGGGGTGGGTCGAGGCCAGGGGCACGCCGGTGACGCCGGCGGTGGGTTCATAGATGGTCCGCAGGGACCCGGGTTCGAAGCCGAAACCTGCCTGGGCGGCCGCGGGGGCGGCCAACAGCGCCACCAGCGCACCGAGCAGGACGATGATTTGGCTGCGCCGGATCACTTCGCACCTCCGCGGTCGTGGCCGGCGGCTCGCTTCCTGCCCTTGGCCTTCTTCTTGCCCTGCTTCATCTTGCCGTGTCGGCCCTTCTTCGCCTTCTTGTGCTTGTGCTTTCTATGCTGCTTGTGCCTCCTGGGTTGCTTCTTTGCCGGCGCGGGTTCCGTGACGTTGCCCGCCCCGTGGAAGGCCGAGGAAGCCGGCGTCGGGTCGTCTGGCGCCTGTGCGACCGGCTGGCAGGATTCGCCCTGGCATTCTGGTCGCTGGGTTTCGGTTTCGCCCGGGAAGCCGCCGCCTTCGCGGGCGTCGTACACGTCGAGCAGTTCGTCGGTGTCCTTCTGCACCAGCCGTTCGCGGGTGGTGAAGAACACGTTCGCCCCGCTTTCGTCGACAGCCAGAAGGTTCGAGTCGACGGAGCCGGAGCCAGGCGTGATCAACTCCCGACAGCCCGACGGGCGCTCGCATGAGCCGGACCCCTGAGGCTCCAACTCATAGACGTCTTCCACGCGGCCGTTGCTGTCCGACGGGGACAGCCGATCCTGGCTGTCGAAGAAGAGACGACCGGAGTCGGTCAGGTAGCGGGGCTGTGGCAGCCATGGGGTTGAGTTTTCGAGTCGCCGCAGGACCGAGCCGCCGAGCGGCGCTTCGCCGGTCGGGCTGCACGAGGCGCAGCTGAGCCTTCCGGTGACGGAGTCGTAAAGAAAGACCTCGTTGCAAGCAGCTTCGATGACTTCGAAGCCTCCTCCCGCGGTCGGCGCTCCCGCACCACAGGGGCCGACGTTGTCGAAACCGGTGAGCGGCTTTGCGGACGCGAAGGCGAGGTATCGCCCGTCCCGACTCGCCTCGGCGGTGCGCCGGCCTGGAACGTCGATCCAATCGTTTATGGTGTTCCGCGATTCAGACCCGGACTGCCCTCCCTCAGTCGGACCCAACGTGGCGATGAAGGTCGTGCCGGACCCCGCTTCGAAGAGATAAAGGTTCGGCATGCCGGCGACGGCTTCTTCTTTCCGTTCATTCTCTCCCGGAAGAGTCGCGGTATCGACGAAATAAATCCGTGAAAGGCCTTCGTCCTGACCGGCCACTCCGAGGAAGCCCCCCTTGCCCTGTGTCAGGTCGGCGCCGCACCTAGTCGTCGTCAACGAGTACAGACAGCCATCGGAAAGAAGGACCTCGAGACCGTCGGGTGAGGCCGTAACGAAGGAGCCCGGGTGGTGGATTTCGCGCGTAGTTCTGTTGTCTTCGCGCATATAGAGGTGACCCGCGGCTGTCCAGAAAACGCGGCTGCCATTCTCAGAGACGCCGTGGATATCGGGACTGACCGCCGAGGCGAACGCGGCGCCGTTCGCCACCGACCCGTTGCCCGGCAACACGTTGACCAAGGCCACCCGACCGTCTCGCCATTCGTAAAGATCTTGGCCTTCGAAGCCTGGATCGGGGGGTTCCGGGGCGTAGGCCGTCCCCTCGGTGAGTGCATCATTGGCGGTGAAGTACTGCGCGGAGTAGTCGCCTGAATGCCCGCCGTAGGTGAGCTTAAGCTGGCCCGGGCCGCGATGCGGCGGCCTGGGTTCGTGGCCCGGCAGGGCTTCGAACATCGCCCTGGTGAGCAACGGCGCCAGGGCGGCGGGGTTCGCGGCACTCTGCACGAAGAGATCTTCGTAGCCTGCCGGGGCCTCGGTGGCCGACTGAGCGTTGCCGCCGCCGCGGAGCAGGCCTTCGCCGAGCTGGTCGTCGTAGGTCAGGACCTGGCCGCCGGGTTCCTGGGTCATCGTCTTCGTCTGCCAGCCCCGGGCACCGCGCACGGAGATGTAGGAGTCGAACACGGCGCCACCTTCGGAGGCGGAGAAGGGCTGGCCCATGTAGGCGAGCGTGTCGCCATCCGGAGCGCTTTGCATCGGCGTGAATTCTTCAGGGATGTCGGCGCCGGGAGGCTTGCATTCATGGCGATCACAGCTGCCCACGCTGGGCTGGGCGGGAATGACCTCGCCGCCGTTCTTGGCGGTCGGCGAGACGAGCTCGTAGGTGCGGCCGTCGGCGAGGGTCGCCGAGGCTTCGGGGAAGGTGGTGAATCCGACGGGTGCGCCGTCGACTTCGCAGGCCGGCTGCGTGGAGCCGAGGCATTGGCTGGCGATGACGACGCGGAAGCGATATTGCGTATCCGGGGAGAGGCCCGAGATGCCGACCGAGGCGGCGCCGACACCGGTGCCGGGGATCTCGCCGCCACCGACCGGAGCCTCGGAGGCGCCGTGGGCGAAACCGCCACCACCTTGGTTGGTGGTGGCGACGGTCGCGCTCGCCGCGCCGCCCGTCAGACCGGAGGCATCGGCTTCAAGTTCCGGGACGTCCTGGTTGGGGAAGCCCGTGAATTCGATTTCGTAGGGGCTCGCGCCGGTGGCGTCGCCGGGACCGCCGGAGGCCTTGACATCGCCCTTGCCGATCATCGGCAGCGCTTCGAGTGCCCGCTGCACCTCGGCGGCCGAGGCGTCGAACGGCAGTCCGGCCCGCACGCGGGCGCTGGCCTGCGAGGCGGTCGCCGGCCGGGAGAGCATAAGTTCGCCGGCTTTTGCCGCGACGATCGTGGTCCCGGGGGCGAGACCCGGGCCTTCGAGGATCTCGCCGGCGGCGAGGGGAGCCGGACCGGAGGAGGAGATGGCCACCCCGGCGCCGGGTTTCGTCGGCGCCGTGGAGATCCGGATCGTCCCCGACCCGACCGCGGTCACGGTCGTACCGGCCGGGATCCCTTCGCCCACGATCGGGGTGCCCGGTTCGAAGCGGCCTTCGGTCGTGGCGACGCCGGTGAGGGCGGTCGAGGCGGCGCCGATCGCGACGCTGCTCCCGGCTTCATCGACCGGCCCGGAGAGGACGAGTTCGGGCGGATTCGCTTCTACGATCGTCGTCCCGGACGGGATTCCTTTCCCGGTGATCGCCTCACCGACTTCGAACGCGCCTTCGGTGGTCGTGACTTCTTTGAGGACGTTCGAGGCGGCCCGGAAGTTGATCTGGGCGCCGGATTCGGTCGGTTCCTTCGAGAGAACCAGGTTGCGCGGGCCGACGCTGAGGACCGTGGTCCCCGTCGGAATGCCAGGGCCGGTGACGAACTGCCCGCTTCTCACCGGCGCGGCGCCGGCGCGCAAGGCCTCGGGTCCGTTGCCGGTCGGCAGTGCCGACAAGGTCAGCGTTTCGGGACCGACCGCGGTGATCTTGGTTTCGTTCGGGATATCTGCCCCGACGATCGTCTGGCCGGAGACGAATTCGCCGCTGGTGGTGCTCACCGCGGTCACCTTTTTCGAGGCCGCCTGGAGGACCACGGCGGTCCCCGAGCCGCTCGCGGCGGTCGAGAGCTGGAGCGTGCCCGCACCGACCGCGGTGATCGTCGTGTTCGCCGCGAGGCCGGTGCCGGAGATCAACTGGCCGACGGCGAAGGCACCTTCTTCGGTGACCACCCCTTCGACCGTCTTTGAACCGCCGGCGAGATTGCCCCTCCCTTCACCGAAGCTGAGCAGACCGGCGCCGGTGGCCGTCGTCACTTCCGTCAGCGTGGCCGAGCCTTTCGTCGCGTTCGCAGTTCCGGCCACCGACGTCAAGGTCGCGGTACCGGCGCCCACGTGTACGTCGGCGGTGCCTTTGGCCGTGATCAATCCCGTCGCGGCGCTCGAACCCGAGGCCAGGTCGGCGGTCGCGGCGCCCCCAAGGCCACGTTCCCCGAAACCGAGGCCGAAGACGCCGCCCGTCGCCGAGACGGTGACCGACTGGCGCTCGTTCGGTTCGTTCGCTTCGTAGGCTTCCTGGCTCAGGTACTGGAAGACGTAGTGGGTACCGAAGCCATGCGGGTCGATGCTCGCCTTCAGCGTCGAGGACGTCGCGGTCGTATTCGCCGCCGACTCGGAGAGGATCGACGGCGGGGTGCTGGCGGCCTGGACGAAGATGTCGCCGATCCCATGTATTTCCGGAATCGCGGATTGATGCCGCAAGGCATCGACGGCGTAGAGCACTCCCGCCGGACGCAGCGGGCTCCAGGAAAGACCCGGGTTGAGCGCGAGGGCCTGGATTCTGCCCGCCGCAGGCGAGACGCTCATAGCGCCCTGCAGTGGTTCGATGTTCCCGTTTGCCTCGTTGCACGGACTGAGCCGATGAACCTCTTCGTCCTTCTCGCTGGCGTAGAAGATTTCGCCGGTCGCGGGGTCGGCGGTCATTGCCCAGAGGCCGCCACCCGGAACCTTGTAGGAGCAGATCGGCGCGTCACCTCCGCTGGTGGGATAAACCCTAATCAGGGAGAGGCTGGCGGCGACCACCCGGTCGTTACCCACCACGGCGACGCGGGTGAACCTGCTCGCTCCGCTCGCTTCGGTCGTTATGTCCTTCCCGTCGACGTAGCAATAGCTTTCGTAGTTTCCGGCCGTACACGGTTCGAAAATAGCCACTCGCGACTCGCCATTTGAGATGCCTTCGCGGTCCTCCACATAGACCGTTCCGGCCGCATCTACCGCGATCCCTCGTTCGTATTCCTGTTCGTGGAGCTTTTCGGGACTTTCGGCGATCGATTCCGATCTATCTGCCAGATCGCCAAACCGTCCCACGGGCGTCCCGGTCGCGGTGAAGATTTCGATCAGATTGCGTTCGCGGTGTCCGGGAGATGCCGCGGTGAGTACGTATACGTATCCGGTCGTCGGGTCCACCGCAATGGCTCCGGGTGCGCCGAAATTCCCGATCTGTTCTCCGGGGAAGGCCCCGGATTCGGGGAGACAGGTGTGAAACGTGTCTTCTGCAGGTTCGGTTGTAAGTGCCGGGCCGCAGCGCTCGTATTCTTGTGCCCGGTCCCCGACGCCCCAGCCCCACGCTTCGAGGAACTGCGGTTCTTCACCTTCGGTGCCGGCAGAGAATCGCAATACGGTGCGGTGCAGGACGCCGGTGGCGGCGACGTAAAAGCTTCCGGCTTCACCCGCAGGCAGACCGACGCCAGACGAATTGACGGCCAGCCCTTCAGCGCCTTCGAGCCGAGTATTGACTTCCCCAACGGTCCCGAAATGTTCCGGCGCCTGTTCGTAGTCGGCCGAGGCGATTGAAGGCAAGGCCAGCAGGGCGATCACTGCGACGGCGGCGCAGACCAGCGATCGCCTCCGGTTTCCCGCCCTGTCCCGATCCCTGCCTGCCATCTGCTCCCTCTCTCTCTCACTGATCTCTGATTCCGGTGTCTTGGGTGGCCCTCTCCGGGGAGCGAACGGAGCCCGCCCCCGGGAGAGGTGGTGTCAGCCGATGACGATCAACCGGCTTTCCTTCCGGCCGCCGACATGGAGGCGGTAGTGACCCGCGGGCAGTCGGCCGAGATGGAGCCGGCCGTGGCGGGCGGTACCGCGACGCACGGTGTGCCCCGCGCGAGTCAGTCGCCAACTCGGTGAGGAGCCTGCCGCCTTACCGCCTTGGTACTTGACGGTGCAGGTCACCTCGACCTTCTTGCCGTTCTTGGCCTGCTTGACCTTGCAGGCCACCTTGGCGTTCTTGCCGGCCGGACCCTGCTTGCCCTGTGGCCCCTGCGGACCCTGGGCCCCCTGCGCGCCCGGTATCCCCTGGGGGCCGAATGCACCGGCGTTGCCAGCCGGTCCGGCCGGTCCCTGGGGACCTTCGGGTCCGGGAAAGCCGATTTCACCCCGTTCGCCGTCCTGGCCGATCGTGCCGTTGCAGACGTACTTGGTTTCGGTCGTGGTGGCGATTTCGATGCCGCCCCGTCCTTCGCAGGGGTCGCCGGCCGGTTCGTGGGCGCCGTCGAATTCGGTCAGGGTCGGCGTTTCGCCGTCCTGGCCGATCGTGCCGTTGCAGACGTACTTGGTTTCGGTCGTGGTGGCGACTTCGACGCCTCCCCGCCCTCCGCAGGGTTCGCCGGCCGGTTCGTGGGCGCCGTCGAATTCGGTCAGGGTCGGCGTTTCGCCAGATTGACCCTGTTGACCTTCGGTGAGGAAGACGGCGGTGACTTCGACTTCCGAGGAGGTCAGCGTCACGTGACATTTGTCGACTTCCCCGGAAACCGAGCGACAGCCGAGCCAGCCGGCGAAGGTGGAGCCGGTGGCTTCCGTTGCTTCCAGCGTGATCGTGTCGCCTTCTTCGAAGGTTGCTTCACACGGTTCGGTCCCGCAGGAGATCCCGGACGGCGTACTCACGACCGTCCCCTGTCCGCCTCCGCCCTTGACGACGGTCAGCGTCGAGGGATGTGCGATGGCGGCAAAGGTCACCTGAACCGAGCTTGATTCGGTGATTTCGAAGGAGCACGGCGAGCCGGAACATCCTGCGGCCGATCCGGTGCCGGTGAGGCCTTCCAGGTTCCAGCCGGCTTCTTCGGTGGCCACCACTTCGACTTCGTGGCCGTACGGGTACGAGGCAAGGCAGGCGCCAAGGCCGGCTCCTTCGGTCACGTCCTCGCATTCGATCGTGCCTTCGCCGGTCCTGTTGGCCACGAAGGTCTCGGCGATCAAGTTGAACTCCGCGTTGGCGCTGTGTGCGGCGTCCATCGTAAATTCACAGTTGGCGCCGCTGCATTCGCCGCCGTTTTCGGCGTTGAATTCGACGAATTCAGAGCCGGTGCCTTCCACCGGGACGACGGATACTTCGGTGCCATCGTCGTATGCGGCTTGGCAGGCTCCTTTCGTGCCTTCGACTTCGCATTCGAAGGAGCCGGTGCCGGTGCCCGAGGTGGCCAGGTTGAGGGGGAACGAGGGCGGACCGGAGAGGGCGAATTCGGCGGTTATTTCCCATTCGATCCCTTCGCCGTCTTCGGCGTAGACGAGGCAAACGGTCCCGAAGCCAGGGATCGGGCATTCCGCCGCAGCCCCCGATTCAACCGTCCACCCGACTAGTTCGGAGCCAACAGCAGGTTCAGCAACCAACTGCTCGGCGTAAAGAGTCCCTTCCCCTCCGAGCAGATCAGGGACGTTTTCGCATGCACCGCTCTCGCTCGCGCCGTCGTAGGAGCATTCGATCGGTGGCGTGCCCCGACCGATTTCGGCCACTTCTTCCTTGATGCTTTCGATCTGACCGCTGCCGCTGCCGACGATGTTGAGCTTGAGGTGCGGCGTTTCAGCGAAGGCCTGCGCGGCGGGGACCAGGAGGAACGCTGCGGCGAAGATGGCGAGGAAGGCGAATCGGAGGCGGCCCTTCAGCCTTCTCGGAGGGCTCTCTACAGACGGTGCCTTGGTGTACGGAACCACGTGGGTTGTCTCCTCTCCAGAGCCCGCATGCCCGGTTCCGGGTGCCGATGGCTCAGTTCCCTATTTGGGTCCTTCCCTGCCGAGTCCCCCTGACGCGGCGACAACAGCCAAGCACAGCTGCAACCGGAGCGCAAGAGTAATTTTCTGAAGAAAGGAACACTTGTCTACCCCACGATTGCGGTCCGGGACATGTACGGCCGACAGAGCGCGATCCACCGGCGGACAGCGGTCTACGGGACCTGCTTAAGCGTCGAGGGACTCGCGGGCGAGATGCGCCGCGCGCTCGGCGCCCAGATAGGGGCCAAGGGCGAAGTCGACGAAGTCCGGGAGCAGGTCGGGGAGCTTCTCGGCCGTGCCGGCGATGACCTGACGGGTCGCCAGGGAGACGATGCCGCCGAGGATAGCGTCCTCGGTTTCGGGCAGGAGGGAGGTCTGGTCGGCGAGCTCGGCTCGGCCCTCGGCGAGGGCCGGTACGCCCGCCAGGACCGCCTCACGGAAGGCGATCGCGGTAGCCGGCGTGGCGCTGACCGCCTCGAGGAGGCAGAAGCGGGCCAGCCCGGGTTCGGCCGCGAAGAAGTCGAGGGCCGCGCGCAGGCCGGCGATCACCCGGTGCGGCCAGTCCTTTTCTGCGGCGGCTGCCCTCCCGACCAGGTCCTCGAGGTGGTCGCGCACCACGCCGAACGCGTCGAGGAAGCAGTCCTCCTTGCCCTCGAAGAGCTCGTAGAAGTCGCGGGTGGAGACGGAGGCGGCCTTCACCACCTCGGTGATCGTGGTCCCGCGATAGCCGTCGGCCGCGACCTGCTCGACGATCGCCGCCAGGAGCCGCTCGCGCTGGGAGTCGACGATCTGCTCGCGGCTGAGTCCGTGATGGCCGCCGGGCAGAGGGCCGAGATCCGCTGGCAGGTTCCCGCGTCGATCACCGCTCCGCGCCGCCACCAGAGGCAGATTATCCCCGGTCAAACGCCGTCGTCGAGGCCGGGGATCGGGTCGATCGGGAGCTCGCCGTGGAAGGCCTCGAGTTCTTCGAGGTCGTTCTTGTCCCGCGGCCGGCCGGCAAGGCGCTTGAAGCCGATGATGCTGCGCAGTGCCGCGACAGGGGCAACCTCACTTCCAATCTCGGTCGGCACCGCATTAGCCGGCAACCGTCTCGTAGTCGAGCGGCGGCAGACCGCCACGCATGACATCGACGATCCCGTGCTTGGTTGCGAGACGAAGGTGTTCTTCCGTGCCTACATCCTCCGCCGTAACGGTCTTGCCGTCATAAGCCCGCGTGGCTTCGACCAACTGAAGAAAGCGCAAGACGGCCTGGTTCGCGTCGGCACCATCGGGCACCAAGAGGTCCGAGTCTTTGGTTGCGCGAACATAGCCGTTGGCGATCACACTGAAGCCGCCAACCACCACATAGGGCAAGGAAACCTTGTTGGCGTCACGGACGACGCCGACAAGGTCAGGACCAGAAGGCTCGGGGTGGGACATTGCCCGCTCTTATTGATCCTGCCAGCAGCAGGACAGCCTGCTGGGAGAGCTTTTCCCCTTGCTGGATGCGCGCCGCCATGGTCAACGACCGCGTTTCGCGGCGGCGCTGCTCGTCCTCTTCGCGGTTGAGCTCGGCCCACTCCGCCTCGTGGCCGGGCTCCAGAAGCGTCTTGCGGGGTTGGGCAGCCATCGACACGGATGGTACGCGAGGGTGGGACGTCGCGGGCAGGTCAGGCGGCCGCGAGCTGTGGCTCCCGCGCCTCAGCGCGGGCGATCCGGCTCGCCTCCTCCGGGGGAAGGTAGGTGCGCAGCACCAGCTCGAGGACGACCGGTAGCGAGGCCGGCAGCTGGTCGGCCTCGCCGACGATCAGGCGCTGATAGGCAGACCAGAAGACCGAGCCCGCGAGCGTCTCCTCGATCGTCTCGGGGAGCTCCCCGCCGCGGGGGTTGAGCTCCCGCCCGGCGCGGAAGAGGGGCACCAGCGACCTGGTCGCCTGCTCGTAGCGCTCCCTCAGCGCCGGGCCCACGGTCGGGGACTCGACGATGACCGCGCGGGCGAGGACCGGCTCGGCGGCGATGAGCTCGAAAATGCCGGTGAGGACGAGCACCACCTGATCGGACCAGGAGGCGGACTCGTCGCCGAGCCGCTCGCGGATCTTCGCCTCGGATGAGTCGTAGGCGCGCTCGCAGAGTGCCAAGAGGCACTCTTCCTTGCCGGCGTAGTGCTTGTAGAAGGTCTTGAAACTGACGTGGGCGCTCTTGACGATCAGTTCGACGGTGACGTCGCCGTATCCGCGTTCGCCCACCAACTCACCTACGGCCCTGAGGATGCGACGCTGCTGATCGACGTGGGCGCTGTCGCGGGTGACGGTGGCCGGGGACGATCTCGGCGATGAACGACGCTCACGACCAGGTAGCGCTCGCATGGACATGAGCATACCGGGAGTCCCCGAAGGCGACCGGTCGCGAGATCCCGAGTGGCGGCCGATTCATGAGTATTTCAAGCGTCAGAGCGGTCCCTGGCCCAGGTGGACCATAAGGACAACGATCTACTCTCCGTTTGAAGCGACTTCGGTCGGGCGCTCTGGGCCTACTTGAAGAAGGCATCTTTTCTTGAGGTAGTAGTAGCTTTCTCGGCGTGCAGGCGGGGAGCCACGGCGAGGCGCTGTGTCAAGTCGCGGATCGACTCCGCGCCGAGTTGACCGATCCAGGAGTGACCGAACTTCCCGGCATCGGTTCGACCTTCGGCGAGGATGGGGGCTTGATCGGAATCCTCGACGCGAAGGATGAGGCTTTGGTCGGGCGGCTGCGAGAAGCCCTCGCGGGCATTGGCTCGACACTCAGCGCCGATGCAGAGGAGCCATCGGTGAAGGCGATCGAGATCACGCTCGATGGCGCCGAGTTCGTCATCCGCAGCGAACTCCTCAGCGGCAACGCCGAGCGGGTGTTGAGGCTGATGCCGAGCTTCGTCTTCCTCGTGGCACTATCGGTTGCCGATCACGATCGCGCGCTCGAGCTCTCGGGTCGGACGGCGGATCTGATCGAGGAGATCGGCTCCTGCAACCAGGGCAAGTGAGCGATGCGTCAGATCCGCCTTCTCCGTCCGGGACGCAGCCCCTGTCAATGGGCCACCACCACCCGCCCAGCATCGCGCGATCAATGGGTCACGATCGGGTCACGGGACTAATTCGAGTGAATCCAGCGGAGTCATCTCGCGAGGATTCTCACTCAGAACACCCTAATTTGCAGCTATTCCTAAGTCGGCTCCTTGGCAATCGAACTGAAGAGATCAAGCTTTTCAGTCGAGTGCTCTACCAACTGAGCTACCCAGCCGCAGCGCCCTGAAGGGCGGTCGGAGGCCAAGCAGAGCCGACCCCCCCGAGCCGGGGCATTCTACCGGCGCACGGCCGACGGGAGCATGCACCCTCAGCCCGGTGAGAAGACCGTCGACCGGAGGAGCGGACGAACGGAGCCCACCCCACCGGACCACGGGGTGGGGCGTCGGTCCGGAGACCGACGCCCCCTCGGCGGCGTCGCCGCAGGGCGATTCGCCTGCCTCCCGGCCTCCCAGGGAAAAGGCGGGCCGGGAAGTTCATGGCAAGGGTGGGACCTAGTGCTTCGGCCCCTTCGGCCCGTGGTTGCGGTGGGCCTTCGTCCGGGCCTTGCCGCAGGTCGCCGCGACCTGCTTCCTCAGCGTCTCGACCTTGCCGTTCTGACCGACGAAGCGGACGATCGCCTTGTGGCGACGGGCCGCCTTGGAGCAGAGCGGTTCGGAGTTGACCAACAGGCCCTTGCTGCCACCTTTCATTTCGAGGACGAACTTGCTGACCGGGGCGTCCGGCACCGATTCGAAGGTGGTCCGCAATCCCTTGTTGGGACCACTGTCGATCCGCCCGTCCAGTTCGATGTCGATCTGGCCATCGAGTGCGGCGACCAGGTCGGGGAGCTTGTGGTCGGAGGAGCGCATGTAGACCCAACCTTCCAGCGGCTTGTCGAGGAGCGGGGACCAGGCGCGGGCCTTCCCGTAGATCGAGTCCGCCGGGCAGGCCGAGCCGTTGCCGTCACCCTGCGCCCACTGGGCGCGGGTGCACACCGTCTTGATGTGCGCCTGTTCGAGGAACAGCGAGTGCGGCAGGTTCACCTGGGCACGGCCGATGTTCGCTTCGCCGGGGCCGGCCTGCAGGACCGCCCGCAGGCGCGGTTTTGCGGCCCGGCCGGTCCCGCCGAGGACGCGGAGTGCCAGTTTCGGCGCGAAGCCGAGGTTGGCGCAGCCCGCGACGTTGAACGGGGTGCTCGGCGTCGCCACCGCGCCGCTCGTCCCGACGATCCGGCCGGTGACGGCGGCCGGGGCGCAGGAGGTCGGATTGCGGGTGAATTCCGTGCGGTCGAGCCCGACCCGGACTTCCCGCAAGTCGAGCGGGATGCCGTGCAGGATCGTCGGCAGCGGATCGCTCACCGCGCTCACCTGCGTGGTCTTCCGATCGACGTTCAGGGCCACCCGCACCGCGGTGTTGCCGAGGTCGAACGGCCCGGCCAGGGCCGGCACGACGATCGCCAGCGAGAGCGGCGCCCCCTTATATGGACCGGCGAGGTAGGCGCTGCCGGTGTCGACGTAGAACGGGCTGGAGCCGGCGCCTGCCGTCACCGCGACGCCGCCGACCTTGGATGCGGCCGGGCAGCTCGGGCTCACGAGCTGCGTCGCGGCGCTCCCTTCGGTGCTCGGCACGGCGGCCAGCGCGGCGTCGGGGCAGTAGGGGATGCCGCTCAGCTTCGCCAGCAGGCCATCCGGCAGGGTGACGTCGACCGCCCCCAGCCGCTGACTGCCGTCGGGCCGGTCGAGCCGCAGCACGAACGGGCTGTATTCGCCCGCCCCGCGGCTCCGCGTCCCGGCTTCGAAGCCGGGCTTGAAGCCACCGTTCGGGCACGGCGACCCGCCGGGGCCGGAGGTGACCTGGAACTTGTTGCCGGATGCGACCGGCGCGGTCCCCGACCAGGGGACGAAGCGCGCCGTGGTTTCGTAGGTGCCGCAGGCGGGCGGGGTCATCAGCGGCGCCCGCGAGCCACCGAACAGCCGCACCTGCAGGTGTTCGAACGGAAGCTGCGGCTGGTCGTCGAAGCTGACCTGCAGCCGCCCGGTCGCCGGGTCCGACTCGATCTTGCCCGCGAGCTTGATCACGGTGCCGGTCTGGGGGTCCGCAACCGCCAGGTACATGGCGAGCAGCGAGCCGAACGGGTTCTGACCCTGCTGCGCCTGGTAGACAGTGCCGTCGAGGGGCTGGCGGAGCAGCGGCGTGTCGATTTCGGCGGTGCCGATCTTGGAGCTGTCCGGACAGGTTGCCGGCGCGTCGCTGCCGAGGCCGATCTGCGCGGACGTGCAGGAGCCGAGACCGGCGGCCGCCGCCGGGTTGACCGTCATCCCTTCCGGCAGCGACACCGCGACGTCGCGCAGGGTCGAGGTGGCGAGGCCTTCTTCGAATTCGTCCTGCGGGATGTCGATCCCGACCTGGAGCCCGGTCGGCGCTTCCGCTTCATGGCTGGTCGGCTGTGCTTCGAGGCTCGCCTCGAAGGGCACCTTTTCGCAGCCCGTGATCGTCAACGGGGTCGACGCCGGGTCGCCGCTGAAGGTCGTGGCGTCGGTGTCACCGGCCCACGAGTCGACGTGAGCATCGAATCCCAGCGGCGAGCCGCTGCACGACGTCGGGTTGCTCATCATTGGCAGTATCGGGGTGACGGTGCTGGGCGTCGGCGAACTCGGGATACCGAGCTCTATTGCCCTTTTGTTGCGCATGGCGTCGTGCACCGGGGACGCCGGCACCCCCCAGAGGGTGAGCTTGGTATCGACGATGCCGAGGCCCTGCGAGATGTTCGAGATGTTGGTCTGCAGGTGATATTCGCCGTCCGCGGCGACCTTTGCGTTGATGAAGACGAGCACGCCCAGGAGGTTGAAGCCGAACTGGCCGGCGACGCCTGGAGGCGCTTCCATCGCATACACCGGCAACTTGAACGTGGTAAAGAACCCGCCGATGTTGTAGGTCACCTCGGCCCTTCCCACCTGGGAGTTGGGATCACAATTCGGAGCGATGCCCTTCGAGATGAGGTCGGCCTGGCTGCAGGGAGGCACCACGTTGGGATTGCCCACCAGCCCCGCCGGAAGCGCCACTTCGATGTCGCGCGGGTTGCCTTCTAACGTGGGGCGGCCCGTTTCGGGATTCGTGCCCCTTTTGAGGTCGATCGTCGTGGTCACGTCCGGGTGCGCGCCGGCCTGCAGGAGCGGCACTCCCGCCGGGTCGGTCAACGCGGCGCTGACCGATTCGATCCCGAAAGCCGCGCTCGCCTGGGCCGGAAGGGCCGCCAGGGCGAGCATCGCGACGGCGACCAGAGCCGTGATCGTCTTCCTGTTCATCATGTTCCTCTTCCCTCCGGTCGGTCTCGTCGCGCTCATCAACCCTGCCCTCCACAATTTCCGGCCTTGGCGTGCAGCCGCCGCGCCTGGCGCCGTTGCCGGTGCGCCTTGCGCTGCAGGCGACGGTGTGCCTTGCGACCGTGGGCTGCCTTCGCCTTGCGGCTCAGTCGCCGGCCGGCTCGCGCGGCCTTGTCCGCACGGCCCGCCAGCTTGGCGCAGCGCGCCGGCAGGTTGCCGCCGGTGCTCGGCAATACGCTGGCCGCAGGCGCGGCGCCCGGCGTGGCCGCGGTCGCGCCGCGGCAGCCGTCTCCTTCGCAGGGAGCCGGGGGCGTCGGCGGCCACTGCGCGATGAGGCCGCCGTCCACCTTGGCGTCATACAGGTCGGCGCTGGCGTCGACGTCCTGCCCCACCAGCTGCTGATTGGTGGTGAGGAAGACATCGCTGCCGTCCGGGGTCGCTTCGGCGAACCACGACGGGACTTCGCTGCGTCCGGTCGAGATCAGGTTGGTCGTCCCGTTCTGCCACGCGTACACGTCCTGGACGCCGTTCACGTCGCGTTCCAGAAGCCGGTTCGGCGTCTGGAAGTAGACGGTGCCGTTGTCCAACACCGAGTGCTCGTATTCGTTGCCAAGCGCCATCTCGTGGCCAATGGCACCGCCGAGCGCCGACTCGCCGCGCGGGCTCCCGTTGCAGCTGACGCAGCGGAGCGTCCCGGTCGCGTAGTCGTACAGGTAGACGTCCATGCAGTCGCCGGCCGTATGGCTGTGCTGGCTGTCGGCCGGGCAAACCGAGGGGGGACCGGGGACGTCGTCGGGGGTCATCGGCGAGTAGCTCCCGAAGGCGAAGTAGCGCCCGTCGGGGCTCGCCAGCCGCCGCAGCGGGCCGGAAGTTTCGAGCTCCGCGGGTGAAGTCTGGCCGACCCGCTTGATCGTGCCTTCGTGCCAGACGTAGATCGTTTGGTACGGGTTTTCTTCGGCATCGGGCGTCAGCGCGCCATTGGCGATGAAGTAGACGTAGGAGCCGTCTTCGCTCGCCGCCAGCACGGCATTGACTTCCGGCCCGTTAGCGCTGAGGGCGCCGGCCGTCAGGTCGGTCAGCTTTCCGGTTTCGACGTCGTAGCGGTAGAGCGTTCTGGAGCCGGTTCCGGAGCCTTCGGTCAGACCGCCGCCGCTGATGAAGTAGACCAGCGAGCCGTCAGCGTTGGCCACCCCGAATTCGGCGTTTTCCACATGGCCCAGGTCTTCCGCCCGTTGCGAGGCGGAGATCGGCACGGTGACGGCGCCGTCTTCACGCATGTAGAGGGGAGCTGGTATCCCTGCGGGGCCGGGGCTGAAGAAGATCCGCGAGCCATCTTCCGACATCGGGTGCGGGTACGGCATGAAGAGCGGGAAGATGTGCGCCGTAGTGGCGACCGAGCCGTCGGGAAGGACGCTCGCGAACCGCAGCCGGCCATCGCTGAATTCGTAGAGGTCTTCGCTGCCGCCGCCTTCGAGCATCGCGGAGGCGTTGTGGAGTAGAAGGTGGCTCCAGTCGGCGGACGCGCCGTAGAGGATGCCGGTGCCAAGGGTGGCCGCGTTCAGAAAGGCCGTGTTGTCTTCCAGGCCGACGATGAGTTCGCGTTCCCCGGTGAGGTTGTTCTGGATGTAGAAGTTGGACCCTCCTTCGACCGCACCAGGCGTCAGCGCCTTCTTGCTGACCTGGAGGCTCTTGCTCAGATCCGGCGAGCCGTACGGCGTAGTCACCTGGATGGTCGCGCCGGGGTTCAGCTGCGGCGCGTCGATGCCGGCGGTCGTCCAGTTGGTCGCTCCACGGCGAGAGACATACGACGTCAGCTGCGGATTGGACTGATCCCCGGCGAAGGCGGTCCCGGAAAAGAAGCTGATCGCCCCCCCGGAGGCCGCCGCGTGAGCGCTGACCTTCGTATGCACGAAGCCGCCGTTCTTGTCGACCGGCGTGACCATCTCGTAGGCGCGGCATTCCGGCAGTTGCGCCGACGCTCCCAACCGGAGCGCTTCGTTGGGGCAATCCGCGGCGGCGGCGCTGCCGGCAGAGCAGAGGAGCTGCGTCACGGCGAGAGCAAGCATGAGGCCAAGCCCTCGCAGCGTGCCGGGAGGCATGCCCCGGCGGGACATCGCCCCGCGCGCCCGTGGATGTCCGGATCCGCCCATCTTCCCCTCCTCGTCCCGCACCCGACCGTCGATCGGCCGCGATGCCGTTTCCGTGCTCCCTCTCATCTGTCCCCCTGCCGGCCTCTGCCGGCCCGCCGGATCCCAAGACCGGCGATCGTTATCCGAAAAGAATCCCTGTCACGACGGTCCCTGGTCACGCGATCCGTCGAGGGAGAGGAGAATACACACGTACTGGCTGCGGTGTCAAGCATCCAGTTCATGCTTTGATGCTGGCGGTTCCGCTTGCGAGATTTGGCTTGTTGAAGCGGTTTACTCCGACCTCTAGAACCCGATGCTGGTCGAAGAACGAAACTTACAATTTTCGACTAATTTGCTTGCGCAAAAGCCCACTAGGCTGGCCTGGAGATGGTCATGACGCCGTGGGGAGAGTCTGGGGACCTGCGGGACCGCAGGGTCCAGCCCGGCCCCGGCGTGCCACGCGACGAGGTGGAGCGAAATCACCGCCAACGTCTCTACGGGGCGACTGTCGCGGTGGTCGCCGAGAAGGGGTACGCGGCGACCACGGTCGCCGACCTGACCGCGGTGGCGGGCGTCTCGCGCGGCGCCTTCTACCGCTACTTCGACGACAAGGAAGCGTGCTTCCTGGCGACGCTCGAGCCGATCATCGCGGGCGTCTCCATGGCGACCCGTCGGGGGCTGGAGGGCGGGGAGCCTGAGCGCGACCGCGCCGAAGCCGGCCTGCGCGCCTTTGTCGAGTTGCTCGTCGCCCAGCCCGACGCCGCGCGGCTCTGCCTGGTCGAGGCCGAGGCCGTGCCGGCGGCGGTCGCGGTGGTCGACCGCGCCGCGCGGGGATTCGAGGATCTGCTCGCCGAGGTCCTCGACGAGCTGCCTGGCCGGAACGGGATGCCGCGCGAGATCGTCACGGCAATAGTGGGCGGTGGGCGCAAGATGCTCCAGACCCGGCTTCAGCGTCGCACCGAGAGCGAGCTCCCCGGCCTGGTCCCCGCCCTGGTCGACCTGGCTCTCGCCATCCAGCCGCCGCCCGATCGCCTCCCCGACCGGCCACCGCGCGGCGGGGACACCCCGCGCATCGGCCGCCAACACGGGATCGACGAGCCGGCCGAAAGCCTCGAGCGCGCCGCGATGGCGGTGATCGCCCGCGAAGGCTACGCCGAGGCGACGATGGCAGCGATCGCGACCAAGGCGCGGGTCTCGCTCGCGACCCTGTACGCGAACTTCGACGACAAGGCCGACCTCTTCGAGGCCGCGCTCCTGCGCGCCCGGCTGCGGATGGCGGCGGCGACCGTCCCCGCCTACCGGCGCGCCGGCGGCTGGCCACAGGGAGTCGCGCCGCTGGTGCGGGTGGGCCTCGCCTTCCTCGAGGCCGAACCCGACTTCGCCCGCCTGATCACGGTCGACGTGGCCCGTGCGGGGAGCGTTTCGATCGAGGCCCGCGACCGGGCGATCGACACCGCCCGGGACTTCATCACTGAAGGGACCGAGGGCTTCGAGGGCAACCCCGTCGCCGCGGCACTGATCCAGAGCGTCCTCTACGCGATGCTGGTCGCCCGCATCCGTTCCCG